>Ga0326597_10000769_pt1 | contig 54869 bp, 71 predicted proteins | sample RVTome_12_FD_203789 | JGI IMG/M metagenome (GOLD analysis project Ga0326597, IMG submission 203789) | Soil microbial communities from uranium-contaminated site in the Upper Colorado River Basin, Wyoming, United States - RVT100D185 | ecosystem: Environmental > Terrestrial > Soil > Contaminated >... | reverse complement strand
TTCAGCCACCGGCTGTTCGCCGGGTGAGGTCCCACGGGCACGGTGATGGTAATCGGCGCAGATGGCATTGACAAGCTCCTCGAACGAGTATTCCCCCAGGATCCCCAACGTGTCCTTCCGCTCGGTGCAGAGTCGCCAGTTGCCACCCCGGTCAGTCGGCACGACCCTGATATCTGGGCGTAACCGGCTGCCGATGGCCTCCAGGATATGGAGCTTCATTGCGTATGCGCCCGGCAGATGCGCCAACCCCGTGATGGACGAGTCCAGCGCCAGATCGATTAACCGCCCCGCCAGGTCATCGACGAACCAGCCGCTCCAGCTAGAGGTCCAGCCCTCCACCGTCGCGCCCGGGGGTTGCCCCAGGAACCAGTCCAGCAGTCCCCATTTCTTGGGGCTGAACCCCAGGAACGAACATCGCACGGTGAGGTGCGGCCCGTAGGTGACCTCTCCGGCCAGCTTGCTCAGGCCGTACAGGTCGCCCGGGCTGGGCGGTGAGGATTCCCCATAATACCCACCGACCAGGCCATCAAAAACGCAATCGGTGGACACCTGCACCAGCCGCCCGCAATGCTCGGCCAGGTTGTGGGAGCCGAAGGAGTTGACCCGGATATACTCACTCGCTGGCAACTGCCGGGGGCGCACAATGCCAGCGCAGTTAATCACCAGCCCTGGCTCACGGTTGCGGTCAAAGCCGAGCCAGTGCCAGTCGTGCCGGTTCATGTCGCCAATGTCCACCCAATGCCGGGACGACGCCAGGTGGGGCAGTTTCCGCCGCCCAAGCTCGTTGGTCACCGCCCTGCCCAGCATCCCCTCCGCGCCGGTGACCGTGATCACTCCCACCGGACGGCCTCAATCAGCAGGTTGATCAACTCACTCTGTGTCAGCCAGTGCTCGGGGTGCTCGCTGGTGTAGGCTTCGCATCCGGTGGGTGATATAGGTTGGCCCGGAATCAACCGTTGGAGCGGCATGGTGCCCAGGCACCCGGCGGACTCACTCTCCCATCGTTCGTGCGCCGTAATGAGGGTCTCGGTACTCTTTTCGCCCCCACGGTTGCCAATGATCCTGGTGCAATGGTTCAGGTCCCAAACCCGGGCCGTAGGTCCAGCGAACAGGCCCCAACACGCTTCGGCCAATTCGTCCATCGTGGAACTCGGCAACTCCGGCACCAGGATGGTTCCCCCCGGCTCCTCCAGGCTGCGCAGAATCAGTTGCACCGCGTCACCCACGCCACACCAGAAGCGCGTCATCAGGGGGTCGGTGAGGGTCAACTGCTGCTGGGCCTCCATCTGGGCACGCCAGATTCCCACCACGCTACCCGTGCTGGCGATCACATTGCCGTATCGCACCAGGTGGTAGTTCGCCGGGCACCACTTGTTGTACTCCACCCAGAGACGCTCCATGAGCATCTTCGTGGCCCCGTAGGTGTTGATGGGCTGGCACGCCTTGTCGGTGCTGATTGCCACCACGTCCTTCACGCTCGGCACGTTGGCGGCGCTGGCGGCCACCATCTGGCTGCCCAGCAGGTTAACGCGGATGGCCTCGCTGGGCTGGAGTTCGCATTCCGGGACGAATTTCATGGCGGCGCAGTGGATCACGGTGTCGTGATCCTGCATCTGCATGGTGAGGTGATGGGCGTCGGTCACGTCGCCAACGATGGTGGTGAGTAGGAGAGGGTGAGGGTATCGCGCCCGCAGCCGGGCCAGCTTTTCCTCATCTCGGGAGTAGACGGTGACCTGAGGATGCTCGGGGTGCTGGGTCAGCAGGTGGGCCACTAGCGCTCGTCCGAGGTAGCCAGCGCCGCCGGTTATAAAGACACGGTCCATAATCTCCTGGTCGCTCAGAGATTTTAACGTCGCGGACGGGGGTTCCCCCTCGCCCGCGACCCCCGGGATGGCCGGGAAACCAGCGACAGTCCCCGGCCAATCGGAAGTATACACCTAAAATGAAGATGACGAATTCTGGCTATCTCCTAGTGCGGGAAATCCGCAATAACGGCGCATTGAGGCGACGAATTAATTACAGATGCTTCCATACTTCCCGCCGGACGATTTGCCCGACTATGCTACGGCTCACACCAAATTGGCGGGCAATCTCGGGCTGGGTGAGGCCCTGGCTGGCCCGCCTGATGATTTCGAGTACCTTGGCATCGTTCAGTTTCGAGTTCCAATGCCGCCCCTTCCTGATCATGTCGGCCACGTTGTCTACCTGCGTACCAGCAAACAGGTGTCCAGGCCGCACACAGGGGGGATTGTCACAGTGGTGGAGGACGTGCAGCCCCTCGGGGATGGGGGAGACCAGGGCGGCGTAACTGAGCCGGTGCGTGTAGACCAGCCTGCCGTAAGACCTGAATTGGCCGTAGCCATCCGGCCGGCAGTACGCCGTCCAGACCCAGCACTGGCTAAGTTCCGGGCAATGCGTGGGCAGTTGGCCGAAGGGATTGACTTTGGCCCAGAACCGGGCCGGGAGTAGCGGACTGCCAAAGAGGAGATTGTCGAGGGGGGCCCTTGTGCTAAACTGTAGTTGCATGGTAGACCTCCAAACTATCGTGCCGCGTCCCGGGGTGCTTCAACTCACCGCCGGGACTTTTTCTTGCTCACATTATACACGAAAAGAAGAGGGGCGGGGAGACCCAAGTCCCCGCCCCTCGCGCCGAGGAGGAATACCAGGCGAGGCCATCACCCCCCGCCTGGTGGTTAGGATTGTATTTGCAACCTTACTCTGCCAGCCAAGATATCGTCAAGGGCGCAGCCGTAGTCTTCCGCTAATCGTTCTATCAATCGATACGTCAGCCGTTCCACTCTTCGCCGTTCGTTGCCTTCTAAGATATGTTCCATCTTTGTCACTTCTGTGAGATGAGCAGGATTAACACAATTACGTACATAGCATAGATGATTTAATTCGCCTTCCGGTGGCCGGCCATAGGCTAATTGAAATGAATAACGATGGGCCAACATAGACTTACGCTTTGGCCAAGACTCAGTTTCAAATGTGCAGTAACCGTCCTGATTTCTCCCTTTCCTAAATAGCCAACATCCGTCAACCTCTTTTTTGACATATGCCCAGAAGCGTTCTGATGCCGGGCGTTTTCGGTAATAGTGCGGCCCTCCTTCCGGATCTCCATGTCGCATGAACCGATGATAATGGGAACTACAAAGCGTCCGAGCATTAGCCGGTTTGTCACATCCATTTACTGAACAAAAAGAAGCTGCCATTCCTGTAATTATATACGGGAATGGCAGCGTTAGCAACAGATATGTAGCAGTATCTACGACTGCCAGGGCTGGTAAAACGAAGGGCCGTTACCAATTCTGCTGGTGACTCCGCCGTCAGCAAAATATGGATCGTCCGGAAAGGCGGTCCGAGTGTGTTGCAAAGGCACATATTTCACGTTCTGCACGCGCCCGGCCAATTGCGGCGTGCGCAGGACCAGCCTCGGCTCCACCTTCCCCTGCCAGGCCAGACACAGGTTGGTCCGCCGGGTGTTCCACATCCACGAGCCGCCGTTGGTGGTGAAGAGGCCCTCACCCCGCGCCATGTTCAGCGCCTCCTGAAGCGACGGGTTGTCGTGCTGGAAGTACTCCATGAAAGTGACCGGGGTGCCGCCCATCACGGTCAGCGGGATGAAGTAGATATCGGAGGCAAACTCCCCGGCGTTCAGGCTGGCCGAGGTGGTGTCATTAAGCTCGGCGATGCCATCGTCGAACACCACCGGCACCCTCATGCCATCGATCAGGAGGAACCGCCCGTTGCGCAGCTCGTCGCGCCGGGTCACCTCGTCGCGACCGTTGATGAACACCGTCTGGGTGGTCGAGTTCTGGGTCGTGCAGCGGTAGGTGTCGTACCTACAGGGCCAGACGGCGGTCATTTCGTAGAATAGTTCCTCGCGCATGGCGAGGACCCAATTGACCGGGGTGAAGCCCATCGTGCGGGCGTTCTTGTTGAGGAACCTCCACATGTAGGTCATCACGTTGACGATATCCTGGGTGTCGGATCCGTCAACGTTGTCGAAGTTGAAGTCCTTGATATCCGAGTCCAGCGCGGGGCAAGCGGTGTTGGTCTCGATATCGGCGAACCCGGTGTTGATCAAAATGTCGAACCCGGTCAGTTCCTTGTACCCGGCGTTCTCACCGACCACGCTGTTGTTGGCGGGGCTGCCAACGTACATTTGCCGGGCCAGTTGCCGGGTGAAGGAGACCCCGAATTCGAGCAGGACCTTCTGCATCTCGCTGTTGAGGTTAATCCTGCCATTGGGAGCCAGCGCCGGGTGGAGCATATCCTGGGGGATCCCGGGAACCGCCTCGCCACCCCAGTTCTGCATCTGCAAATAGTTGGGGTCACCGGGATTGACGTACATGCCCAGCCGGTCCAGGTATATCTCCCTGGTGGACCGCTGGTAGCGCCCGAAGACGCTGGATAGCTTGCAGGTCTTGAGCAGCCCCGCGACCGGGGCATTATCGCAGGCCTGGACGGCCTCGCTGCCGGTGTCGTCCTGGACCCCGGTGATGCTGGTATAGACGGGGTGGGTGAAGACACTGGGGAACTTGGGGAGCACCCCAATCACCCCGGACTCCACGCCCACGTAGGCGGAGAATACTTTGGCGTCCACGCCGGGGAAGGTGAAGACACCCTCCGGGCCGTGGGCATAGATCGCGGTGGGGGTGCCGGAGGCGTCGTGCTTGTAGCCGGTATTCCCGGCGGCCTTGAGTCCCAGGGTCTCCAGCAGCATATCCCGGAACTCGGCTTGCTTGATGCGGTCCATCAACATGGTCTTAACCTCTCAATCCAAATGCGTCGCTGAGCAAACCTGGTTCCCGATTAACTGGCCGGAAGACCCGGCCAGGGGCTTGTTAACGGGTGGACGTGCCCACCGAGGAGAGGAACTGCGGGTCAAAGCCCAGGTTAGGCGCTCCGTAGTCCTTGGTGGCCTGGTCGCCGGTGACCACATTGCTGGCCTTCTCCGAGGGTGCCGTGCCGGGCTGGGGCACCGCGATGCGGGCCGCCACCAGCGCGTCCAGCCGGGCCTCATCGCCCTGCTTCAACTGCGTCTCCACCCTGGTCAGCCGCTCCTTGAGCGCGGGCAGTTCGGTGGCCACCATGCCAAGGGTATCGTTGATGGCCTTGAAGCCCGGCGACGCCACCAGCGCCACGGCCAGGGCATCAGCCTGAGCCTTCTGATCCGGTTCCGGGGTAGGCACCGTGGCGGTGGGCGCCGGGGCCGGCGTATTGGTGGCAGCCGGTGCCGGTGCCGGATCGGGCACCGGTGGGCTGGTCTGGTCCTTCTGTTCCCGCCCTTCGGCCTTGCCCTGGTTCACCAGGGCGGTGCCCCGAGCCTCAAAGTTCTTCACCCAATCGGGGCCGAATACCCCGACCAGGTGGTCTCGCTTCTCCCTGGTGATCTCCATGCTGTCCATCTCCTTATCGCTCACGGCGAACGCTGTTAATGGGTTGGCCTCGCGGGAAAGAGGCAACGGGGAGACTTCAAATGTCTCATATTCGCCAATTATACCACGAGCCTTGTCGTCATACGAAAAGTTCCGGTAGCCGTGCGAAACCCGCAGGAACGGGGCCAAGGCCGCCACCTTCTGGGCGACATGCTCCATGCCGGGGTCCACGGTGCCAGCGTACCAGACCAGGCCATCGTCGAAGCCCGCCATTTTAGCCTCGCCCCAGCGGGTTCCCGGAGTGTGCCAGTACCACAGTTCTGGGAGCGGGGTCGCGCCGCTCTCATACCGGGCCATGAGTTTTTGATGAGCCTTGGCCGTGAACACCTCCGGCGGGTAATCGTTGTCGCGGAAGTTGTTGGTGGCAACCGCCATCCACCAAAGGTTGCCGTCCTTGGTCTTGGTGAAAAACCAGTCGTTCTCCAATGGCTGGGGGGCTGGCTCAGCCTCTGGCCCAGCATCGCCCCGGAGCTTCGCCGCCACCCGGTGGAGCAGACCCTTGCCCTCCATCTTCGGCTTGACGCCATACGGACGTTGGCGGTGACGCCGTTGATACCCCGCCTTGGCCTTCATCATATCCTCGGGCAGCACCCGAGCCATCCACTGATCCGACAGGCCATTGGGCGTAATTGGCTGGGGCCAGTCCCGCACCAGCAGACAGTAGCCGGGATTGAGGAACCACTGGCAGTTGGCGCACCCCTGGTCAGCGGTGGCACCGAGAGGATTGTAGTTCACCTCGGCCTGCTCGAACTTGCGGGACTCCAGTTCCCACGCAATATCCATGCTGTCCATCGGGGAGCCAAACCCCTTGTTGTCGATGTTCTCCATCGTGGCATCCTTGGCATCAGCCATCGCAGCAAACTCCCGTCGGACGTTTTCTTCCAGGGTCACCGGCTCCAGATGTGCCGGGCGAACGCAGTTGGTGTTCCGGCAGGTGTGGTCCAGTTGCATTCCCTCGGCCAGTTGATGATCCTTGAGGTAGCTGAACCGATGGGCAATGACGGTGCCGTCGCCGCTGTTGAACCGCCCGTAGCCCTTGCCGTCCACCGCGCCGAGCCAGTTCCAGCAAGTGTCAGCATCCTGCCAATTTTCGGGCTTGTCCACGAGGTTCCAGAAGCGATCCCAAACGTCCTGCTCTTTGTCCTGGTCCATCATGCTCCGGCCTGGTCCAGCACTCGGTCAATCGCCTGCTGGATAACCAGGGGCAGAAACTGGGTCACATCGTGGGCCAGGGAATCCACTCCCGGCCACCCATACCCCTCAGCCCAGAACGCCCGCTCCGCATTCTCCCCCTGCACTTTGCGGTTGTACGGGGCCATCCCACTGTTTGACCCCACCTCGCCTACGATGCGTCCAGTGCTCCGCATTGTACCACTGGACCAGGAGCGCCGCAGGGTGCCGGTCCTGCTGTGGCCCGGGTGACGCTGGGGCGGGTAGGTCTGGGCCGTGCGCTGGAGGTTCTTGATGAACCCGGAAAGTTCCTGCTCCGCCGCCACCGCGAACTCGTTACCCCGTGGCAGTTTCGGATTGATCCCAATCGGGTCGTACCGCATACCCACCGGCTATCTCCCCAGCACCGCGTCCGCTACCACGGGCAGACGGGCGCACCGGCAATTGTGTATAACGATTCCGGCAGCTTGATACATCGACATTGAGGACTGGAGGTCGTAGACATGACCAGAATATTGACGGCAGCGGATCGAAACCAACTCATCACGGAATACCGGGAGGGGAAGGCTCTCAAGTCGATCCTGCAATGGTGTCCGGTCTCCCTGACCCAATTCTACCGAGTTATCCGGAATGCTGGATTGGACCCGAGGTCCAACCAATTGATCCTCCCGGAGGCGGAGATCATCGCTGCCTATCTCGCTGGGGAGTCCGAAATGGCCCTGGCCCAAAAGTATGGCGTTTCTCGCCGAGCCATCAGTCGTCGTTTGCTGGCCAATGGCATAACGAGAAGAACCATTAGTGAGGCCAACCAGCAACGCATGGCCGAATTGACCGAGGCCGAACGTAAGGCCCTTACCCAGAAAGCAAATCGAGCGCGCCGGGGCACTCCCATGCGCCCGGAGAGCCACCAACGCCGCGCGATAACGGACCAAAAATCTATGTGCTATGCCACTGCCGATGAACGGCAAATGGCCCACTGGCTGGAATCCGCTGGACTCCTGGTCACCCCTCAATTGGCGGTCGGCGCTTACAATATCGACGTAGCCATCCATGCGCCCGCCATCGCCGTGGAACTCCGTTCCCGTAATGAGTTCCCGTCGAACCACTGGAAACGCTCCGAATATCTGTTCAATCACGGTTGGGCAATCTGCTATGCGTTCGTTAGCGCACGAGACTACCCCCTCACCAAAGCCGCCGCTGATAACATTGTCACCTGGGCGGAGGAACTCCGCAGCCACCCATCCTCGGTCCGTCAACACCGGGTGATTCGGGGTGATGGAAAGACGCATACCAGCCTCAGTCGTAAGTTCGAGCATCGGGCCTGAATAGTGAACGCGGTACGCCCCTTCAATCGCCACGCCGTTTACCAGAGTCCCTTCGGCGACGCACCCGATATGAGTATCGGTCACCGGCCTTGGGCCGCCGTCCACCGGAAACCGCTGGCCGTCCAGGTCGGCGCACATCTGATCCACCCCGGTGCCCCGGACCGTCTGCCATTCCTCCTCGGTCACCCCGGCGGCGATGTGGGCCAGGTTGTTGCCCAAATCAAAGATGCGGGTGGTCTCCGTGACCGCGATCCGCTTGGCCCGGGTCTCGCCGAACAGTGGTTCAATCGCGTCGATGAAGTCGGGCAGCCCCCGGTCGCCCAGGCCCAACTCTTGCCAGGCCATGAACTCAGCACGTAGCGTCTGGCTGGTATTGGCGCTCAGTTTGGCCCACCAATCGTTGGTGTAGGTGCTGGAGAATTGCAGCACCTCCCGGTTGACCCGGTCCAGGTCCACGTTGAGGCCAAGGGACAGGTTGGCGTCCAGCGCCACGTTCGCGATGTGGCGCACGTGGGGTAGCATCGCCGAGACCAACTCCCGGCGCATCTCCTCCTGGAATGCCGTGTCGTCAAAAAGAAACTCCGGCCCCTCTTTCCGGCGCAGCAGTTTGGACCCGTTCAGCCGCTTCTTGATGTCGCGCAGCACCCGGGCCAGGGCCTGCTCCATGTCCTGAGCCAGCGCGTCCTCCGCATCCAGGCGTGCCTGCTCCGCGAAGCCCGCCCGCTCATCGCCCACCGCCTTCTCCGCCGGGGCCGCATCGCCGCCGAACTGGTCACCCATCTGGTCACCCACCGGGTTGGCCTGGGCCGGGTCCGCCAGTTGCTCAGCTTCCAGGGCGTCGAACTCCTCCTGGGTGATTTCGCCACGCTCCAGGAGCCGCCGCCGGATCACGGTGCGATTCAGCACCCCGTTGGCGACGTACACCGCGTCCGTCCGGGACTGCGCCTCCCGCAGGTTGGCGGTCTCCTGTTCCTCCTCCAGGTCCCGGTCGGACCAGGTGAACTCCACGTTCTGGGGCAGGATGCCACGGAAGTTGAAGGCGTGCAACAGCGCCTTCATAAACACCGCCGGGCCTTTGCCCCGGCTCTTCATGTGGAGAATAAGACTTTGCTGGCCGCTGCCCAGGGCACGCCCGGGCAGCGGCGCGAAATCCTGGTAGTCCACGCCAAATCCCATCGCCAGCTGGTTGATGTACCAGCGCATCGCCATGTCTTCGTCGAACCCATCGGGCAGGGACTTGAGGGGTATTTCCACGGAGGTGGGCCTGGCGTTGGGGTCGGTGGTGGCGAACACCAGGGGCTTGATGTACCGCGTGAACCCCTCAGCGGACATGCGCTCCCGGTGGTCAATGAACGCGTCGGAGATAGACTTCTGGCTGATTCCGTTTACGATTGTGATTCCCATCGGGGTATTCCCGGCCACCTTCTCCCGCTTGTAGATCGAGATATCCCGGAGGATCTGTGATGCCCGGAGCACCCGGGAGACAGCGCACAACTGCGCCCCGTTCATCGTCTCGATGGGTGAGGGGAACTCCACCAGGTCAATCACATCATGAGGCTCCATGCGGTGCATCCGCCCCATGCGGTCGGTATAGATCACCGGGTAATCCAGCCGCCCGGTGCGCCGGCACCGTTCCGCGTCCAGGTGGTTGAGCGCAATCACCGGGGAGTTCGCTCCCTCGCCCTGCCTGACAATCTCGATGAACGCGCCGTTGTCCTGGGTCAGGTAGTCGGTGCAGACCTTGATCATAAAGTTTTCCCAGCCCCGGCCTCGGTCCACCGAGTGCAGCATACGCTGGACCGATTCGATGGTTCGGGGTGGTCCTTCCAGGCCCCACGACAGCGCGGCGTTGCGGCTCACCACGGTGTAGATCGCCGAGGCTAGCACCGGCTCGGTCGGCCAGAAGCCGCGCAGTTGCCGGTCCCGCAGGGGGAGGTTGTTGCCCCAGGGAAAAAAGTCGTCGGCGACGCTGGCCATGCTGAGGACCAGGTTGGAGTAGGGCAAACCCTCATCGCGGGAGGGTTCGATCACCGACCGGTTGAGGGCCTGCTCGCTGACTAATACCACTGTCTAATCCGCCAGGTCGTCATGGACCAGCACACTGCCATGTCGGGTGTTGGGGAACGTCTCCACCGCGCCGCCCGCGAAGGTCACCTGCCATTCGTCGATGAACCAACCGATGGTGTCGGTGTCGCCCACCGCCCAGCGATACTCCACGGTCACCGGGGTGGTGGCGGAAATGATGACGGCGGCGGCGTTGACCTTGACCGTGGACCCCGCCGCCTGGGGGCGCATGATGTACTTGACCGAGGCTCCGGTGAGGCTCAGCGGGTTGTTAGCCTCGTCCGCGCCGGTCAGCATGACCCGCTTGAAGGGGCTGGTGTCGTTTTGTTTGATGTTGAAGTCTGCGACCCCAATCGTGGTGACCATGTGCCCCTCCGGGTCTAGGTGAAGTGCAGCAGCCCTTCGGCGTCGATGGTCAGGGTGATGTTGGAGCCGTTCGGGGTCAGCGGCAGGCCGGTCGCCGTATCAATCTGGACAATGGCAGGGGAGGAGGCGTCGTTGGTCAGTTCCTTGGCCAGCAGGAACCCGGCCCAGACCTCGGCCCCGGCCTGGCTGATGCTGGTCCAGGTGAAATCGGCACAATCCCACTCGCCACGGTTGTTGGCCTGGTCAATGGCGAACGCAGGGGTGCCAGCGGTCAGACGGCCCGCGCCCGCGAAGCCGCCGGTGTAGCCGGTGCTGGTCACCTCGTCGGCGTCACCGGCTCCCAGCACGTCCGCGACGAACTCGGTGTCGGGGTCGTCGGGGTCGTCATTCACCTCCAGGGCGATGATGACGATGGTGTCGTTAATCAGGTCAATCTCGCTGGTGGCCCCGTTCAGCAGCCCAATTTTAGCGGTGTTGTTGAATATGTTAGCCACCTTTACGGGCCTCCAATTCTGCGAGGATTACTCGGTAATAGGGGTCACTGGTGCCCAGATACGGCCTGGGGAATAGCAGTTGGTCCAGGGTCACCGGGCCGGTGCCTGGCCCCTGGTAGAGCGGCCAACCCATCTGCATCAGAGTGTTCTGGTGGCCCGGCGCGTCCACCGTGATATTGCCCAGGGCGTCGGTGGTGTACAGCACCGCCGCCCGGCTCCCATCCAGGCTCCGCAACTGGAGGCTCTTGATGGGGCGCTTGCGCCGGTAGTACATCTTGCCGTCGGCGCTGAGGTCGTCCTTACCCGGCGTGCTGGCGGGGGTCCCCATGAGGGTCAGACCAATGGCCTGGCCTTGGGGCGCGGGCCGCATCTGGCCGAATAAAAGGTTAAAACGAAGCGCCATCGGTGACCTCAGCAGCGTTGACTCAACTCAGTATACCATGTCGCCATTGCCCGCCAATTCTATACGTGTGCCCAGATTTCCCGCCGGATGATGTACCCCACCAGGGCCTGGCTCACCCCGAATTGGCGGGCAATAGCTGCCTTGGTTAGACCCTCACTTGCTAGCCTGCGGATTTCCAGGACCTTGGTGGTGTTCAGTTTGGCGCTCCCATGCCCCTCACCACGGGCGGTTTGCTCGGGATGGGTATATCTCCCGTGCCGCTCACCTCGGGGTGGGTTGTTTCGCCCCTTCCGTTCCCGGTCAGCGGCGTTATCAGCCGGAGTCCCAGTAAACAGATGGCCGGGCCGCACGCAGGGCGGATTGTCGCAGCGGTGGCAAACATGGAGGCCATCCGGAAGGGGGGCTAACAGAGCGGCGTAGAGATGCCGGTGGGCGCCGGCCATCCTGCTGGCAGCCTTGAATTGGCCGTAGCCATCCGAGTTGCAAGCCCCCGTCCAGACCCAGCACTGGCCAATCTCAAGGCAATGCTCAGGCATGGGGCCAGCGGGGTTGACCTTGACCCAAAAACGGGCCGGGAGAAGCGGACTTTGCCAGAGGGAAGCGTCGGGGGTGGTGAGAAGCGTGCTAAACTGTAGTTGCATCGGTAGATCTCCCTATCGTTTGCCGTGGTCCCGGGGTGTTTCTGCACCGCCGGGACTCTTTTTGGCTTACTCCTAGTATATCACCTCAACGGCATTTGTCCCGTCATGGGCCGCCACCGCCTCGTTGGCCCCGTCATGCGTTGGCCCCGCGTCATTGCCCCCATCGTGACTGGTGGCAAGCGAGTTTCGGCCCGGGTTGTAGGTGGTCAGGGCATTGTAAGGGTTCACCACCACCGCCTTAGTTGGCCCCGGAACCGGGACGCCGAAGGTCCCCGCAAATGTGGTGGGTGCATTTACCGACAGCACCAACAGGACCACGCCAACCGTGATCGCCGTGGCCGTGCCGCTGCCCGACAGCGCCGGCCCCGCCACCGACATAACCAGCGCGGTGGGTGCCGGGGCCACCGGAGCCGCGCCAGTGCTGGTCAGCGCCGGGGCCGCCACGCTGAAGGCCAGCGATATTGCCGGGGCCGTGACCTGGGCAGCGCCAGAACCCGCAAGGCTCGGCGCGTTGACCGACAGCGCCATTCCCACCGGGGCCAGAGTCGCCGGGGCTGAGCCGGATCCCGCCACCGCCGGGGCGTTGACCGTTAGGGCCAGGACCACCGATGGAGCGGTGACCGCAGCGGCCCCGGAGCCAGCCACGGCGGGAGCATTAACCGATAGGGCCAGCGCCACGGCTCCGGTCATGGTGATGCTCTGGGCACCGCCGCTGGTGGCGACCTGGGTGGGCTGCATGACCGAGAAGGCCAACTCCACAGGGGCAGGCGGCCCGGCGGTGGCGGTGCCCGATCCAGCGACCGAGGGCGTGTTGACCGTCAGCGCCAATGTCACCGTGGGGGCGGTGATTGGAGCCGACCCGCTGCCCGCCAGGGTTGGCGAGTTGACCGAGAGGGCCAGGCTAACCGGAGTGGCGGTTATGGGCGCTGCTCCCCCAGCGGCTATGCTGGGCGCGCTGACCGCAAAGACCAGGTCGGTCGGCGTCGGGGCAATGGCCGTGGCGGTGCCGCTACCACTCGCAGTTGGCGCGGCTACCGACAGGGCCATCGCCACGGTGGGCGCGGTGATAGCAGCGGTACCACTGCCCGCAATTGTGGGGGCCGCCACCGAGAGGGCCAGTGACACCGGCGTCGGTGTGATGGGAGCCGCACCAGAAGGGGCAAGGGTTGGCGCGTTGACCGCGAAGGCAACCGCCGTGGGTGTTGGCGCAATGGCCGGGGCCGTCCCGGAGCCGCTGGCCACCGGAGCCTGCACACTGAGGGCCAGGCTCACAGTGGGGCCGGTTATTGGGGCAGCGCCCGAGGCGGCCAACGTTGGCGCGTTGGCGCTGAGGGCCAGGGAGACCGTGGGGCCGGTGATGGTCTGGTCCGACACTCCCTCGGTGTAGTCAATATCCAGGGTCGCGTCGGCGGCACCGGCCCGGCTCTGGTCCCGGAACCGCCCGTTGTTACTGGTAGCCTGCGAAGTGCCGTTATCGTCCACCAGCACGGAAATGGCGCTGGGGTCCCAGGTGTCCGCCAGTTCCTGCACCACCGTGGCGATGCTGACCGCCGCCGTCATCAGCGCGCCATCGGAGGAGTGCCCATAGGCCGTGAAATCCACCCCAGCGGTGGTCCGAGCTAGAGCCTGAAAAGCCGCGCCATCGGCGGGCGCGGTGGGAGCCTCCACGTCGTTGCAGAATATCTTACAGACCATCGTGCCTAGCTCGGTGGTGCGGGTCGGCCAGTTCACGTCGGCGCTGTTGATCGTGGCCCCGCTCAGGCCGCTAACGCCGGTGAAGAGGTAGCCCGCCCCGTCAGACCCATTGACGGTCGCGCCCGTTTGCAGCGACTCATCGGTGGTGGAAAACAGTTGATAATCGGCTATCATCCCCCAGTCATTGGCGGTGTTGCTGAGGGTGAGGTTGAGGGTGGCCATTTACAGCCGCTCCCAACTGTTGGGGCGGTCAATTGACCGCCCGTACCCCACGCCCACCTCATCCTGTACCGCCTGCCGCCGGACCACCCCGGCGGTGTCCGGCTCATCATCCACCGGATGCAGAGTGTCGATAGACCCTTGACCGTGCAGGTTCGCCCGGCCAATGTACCGGGCAATGGCGTCGTGCAAGACGGCGACGTGGTTAACCGCCACCTCCGCCGTCTCCAACTCGGCGGACAGCAGGTCAGCGGCCACCTCCTCAGTTACCCAGGTGTCATCGCTGAGCCGGTGGTACAGGCCGTCACGGTCCCGCACGAATTGCAGCTTGGTGGTCCGCAGGGGGCCAGGGAAGCGGAATGAGTTCGACAGCGCCGGGGGCTGGCCCCCGGTCAGGTCCGCCTCGGAGTCCCAGAAATCCACCACCATGTACAGGCCGTCATCGGACGCCGACCGCTTAATCTCGCGGATGCGGTAACAGGCTATTGGCATCAGGTCCTCACAGATTGACTGGCCCCACTGAGCTTGAAGACCTACTTGCCGGTTGCGACATAGTGCCGTAAACGAGCCTCATGTCGGCAGATACGACAATTGCGATTGCCATTCGGCATCCGATAGGTATTTACATCGTCAAAGGGGTGCCCACGCTTGCAAGTAGTTTTTCTGGCATTTTGGGCATTGAGGCTTTCACCCCGCAAAGAGTTCTCCCGATTGGTCACAACTTCCAGATGTTCGGGGCGCACACATCTTCTATTGCGGCATAAGTGGTCCAGTTGTAATCCCAGAGGAATGATCTTCCCAGATAACTCGAAGCTAAACCTATGCGCCAGAATGTTTCTCTTAGAAAGGCGGAATATCCCGTAGCCTTTCATGGTTGGGGGCAACCATTCCCAGCAGGTCTCGGTTTTGTTCACCTTGCTCCAGAACCGAGCGTCATCATCGCCAATGATTCTGGGCATGATTGGGGTTTCAGCATTAACAGTTCCCGTCCGCCATAGACGCTGATAGTGAGGATTACAGAACCCCTTCGTCTTAGCTTGGTGAGGACATATTGCTACACTACACGTTTTCATGGCGTGTAGTGTAGCACACATTCAATAAAGAGATAAGCGCAAACACTCATAGGACGCCATGCTGAGGCACACCGCCAGGTCGATGTGACGCTTGGCGGACTTCTTAACAATCCGCAGCCGGGTGTCCTCGTTGGCCGACTGCTTGGCGTTGGCGTTCATGATGTGGCCCCGCAACTCGTGGTTCCCATCATGCCGCACGCGCCGGTTCACGATCAGGTCCCACAACTGCTTGTCGGCCTTCAGCCGGTCATCGCCCTGGGAGAACACCTTGAACCAGCCCACGTCCGCCTTGCGGAGCCGGGTGCTGAAGTCGTGTAGCTGGTACTGGTCATAAGCGAACTGCACCACGTTGTAGTTGGCCGCCAGGCGCTTCACCACCTGCTCCACCGCCTCGAAATCCAGGGGCGTACCGTCCGGCTCCCACTTGTGGACCACCCGGACAATCACCCCTTCGTCGGGGTTATCCGGGTCCCGGGTCACCCCGACCAGGCCGAAGCAGTCTCCGGTGATAGCGGCGTCCAGCGCCACCACCATCGGGGTCTGGTCGCCAGGCAGCAAAGGCGGCGGCGGACGGTGCCCGCAGGCGTCCCAGAGTTCGACCGGCACGAAGTTGGTCTCGGTGGACACCCACTTGTTGCGGTGGAGCCGGTCAACCTGTTTCGGCGTCTGGGTGGCGGCTTCGTTGGCGTAATATTGCTCACCCCGTGGTCCCTGCTGCCAGGGCATCCGGCGGGCCACGTCGCCCTCATCCCAATAGGCGAAGGCTCCCGCGGCATCGTCCACGTAGCAGGGCACCAGGTCGTTGGGGTTGGGCGATTCGGGGAAGCAACCCAGGTCGCCCAATTCGCCCGCCGTCAGCTGCCGCCCGTTGACGACGATGTTGGCGTAGAGTTCCTCCAGGAGTTCGCTCTCGCCCTCATAGCCAGCGTAGGTCTCCACCCATCGGAGGGAGTTGAGGCGCAGCGGGGACGGGGCCATCTCGGCCCAGAACCGGAGCGCGTCGCGACTGGAAAAGCCCCAAAGCTCGGTCCAGATGGACAGCGAGGGGTTGGAGCCAGCCTCGCCCCGGTAGTCGGTGGCCACCGCCGAGATGCGGGAGCCGGAGCGATGATCCAGGCGGGTCGTCAACACCGCCCACTCGCCGGGGAGGGACTGCCGCCCCGGATCGTACCGTGGGTCGAGTTGGATCGATTCCCGGATGCTCTGGAAGGCGCGTTCGAGGGCCTGCTTGGCGTCGTTGCCGACACAGAATATCTGCTGGTAACGGCCCCAGGTCTCCGCGGCCCAGCGGCCCACCGCGCCCGAGACGGCTGTCTTGCCACTCTTCTTGGGTTGGGACCACACCACGGTCTGGTAGCGGAATGAGCCATCCTCATTGCGTTGGAGGGCGTAACGGAGGACGGCCTTCTGGAACCGCTCAAGGACAATCGGGCGGGAGGTCTCCTTGATGAAATAGTTTTTCTCAATCCAGAGCACCGGGTCACGCCGCAGGAGGGCCTGGTGCAGCCCCCGCAGCTTGTCCCGCACCTGGGCCAGCGACTCGCCGGGAGACCCGTCGAGGGGCTCGCTTAGAGGCGCATCGGGCGACTGGCTAGCCGGTAGACCCGTCGAGGGGCTAGCTGGGGGTGAACTCTCCAGATTGGTAGAGGCGTCGGTACTCATTCAGCGTGTCCTGGAACTCCACTCCGAGTTGGCTGGGCGACAAGTGGTCCCACTCGCTCCCGTCCGATTCCACCGGGGCAATGTACAGCGGTGCCTCGGGGTCTCCGGCCACCGTCACCCGCTCCTTGCGGCCCCAACGTTCTGGGTACCGGCGCTCCAGGAAATCCCTGATGGCCCGCCAGTCAGTCGGCATCGCCGAGCGCCACTGGGCGACCATGCGGACCTCGCATTCCGCCTCCGCACGGGTAAGGGCCTCGAGAAACTCAAAGTAGATGCCGCTTTTGGCCTTCTCCCCCCGCTGTATCCAATTCCGCAGCGACTGATAGGAAATGCCCGCATACAGGCAGGCAGGCTCGTAATAATTCCCAGCCGACACCGCGTCGCAGATGCGCCTCTGCACCTCGGGAGTTAGCTTGGTGGGTCGCCCGCCAGTTGTGGAGGCCATCACTTCACCTTTGCCATGCGGTCTAGCATGGGGAACAGGCCGGAAGACCCGTCAAGGGGCTTGCCGGGACCGTCTAGTGTCTGGAGCGTCCGGGTCACTTCGCAGTGCCATCCCCAGCATGGAATACTGGTGTCCTCTTTAGACGACGGACGCATTCGAAAACCTTCCCCTTATTCCCCGATGGTTCCGCTGGTACGTGCTTTTAACCGCCTTACATAAATCACAGCGGCACCCTTTCTTATCATACGCTGATAATGCCCCATGTTTTATAGGCTGAGAAAAAGCCTCGCTTAATTCACGATTCGTCTTTGTCCTATGGCAGGATTGGCATAATACTTGGCATTTTGCCAATTCTACTATCCGCCGCTCATCAGACCACCCCCACACACGATGATCCTCTTTCTCATCTCGGGTAATATGGTCTAATTCTAGTTGGTCCCATGACCCGCATTCCCTGCATGGACCATTAGCCAAAAACCATACGGCTTTTCGCTCCCTTACCCTGTTAGTTGTAGCATCCCGGTGGGCTTGTCGATCTTTGTAGGGCATGTTGCATCCTTCCCCGCAATTAGGCTTGCCGAGGGGCTGCGGCATGGATAGCCGCCGGTTCGCTGGAATCCTTCGGACGCTTGCCTTTGTACATCGCCGCGCCAATGGCTTTGATGCGTTCAAACGGGATAACCGGTACCGTCAGCCGGGGCCGGGCCGCCGGGTTCAGGAAGTAGATGTAACGCAGTTGGTAACCGGGCAAGGGCCGGAATCCCGCCGCGATGAACCCCCGCATGGAGGCGGAACCCGTCTCCTGAATATCGGAACGGGCACCTGACAGGATGCCCCGGCTCACCCGGTCAGTATACCACAGGGTCACGGTTCCCCTCAGGCAATCTCAACTCCAACTGCCACCCCTCGGGTTGCCGCCGCTCCATCCGTGCGTTCTGGGCCAGTCGCGCCGCCGCCTGCCGGAGTAGCCAGTCCTGAATCCACTCGTCCGGCCAGCCCGGGAAGCTCCGGGCAAGGCAAGAAAAACAGATCCGGGTGTGCGACAGCCGGACCACGGGACGCTCCCAGGAGCAAAAAAAGCAGCCCTGCCCCCAAAGTGATTGCCATTCCGGACCTTCAAACATGCGCCCAGCTTTTCAGCCGAACGATTTGCCAGACCGTGGTATGGTCCACCCCGAATCGGCTGGCAATTGCCCTGAGGGTGACGCCCGCGCGGGCCAGGCGGCGCATTTCCAGCACCTTGGCGGTAGTCAACTTGGCACTCCCGACGCGCTCACCACGGGGCACCCGCTCCGGATGAAGTACACTCCCGTTGCGCTCACCAACGGCACCCCGCCCCTTCCGCGCACAGTCTGCCATGTTCTCCGCCCTCGTCCCGACAAACAGGTGGCCCGGGCGAACGCAGGGGCGATTATCGCAGCGGTGGCAAACATCCTGCCCCTCCGGGATCGGGGCGACCAGGGAGGTATAGCTGAGCCGATGCGTGTAGACCATCCTGCCGTAAGACCTAAATGCACCGTAGCCATTCGGCTTGCAGTACGCCGTCCAGACCCAGCACGGCCCAAGTTCAGGGCAATGGGGTGGCAGCGGGCCGTTGAGGTTGACCTTGGCCCAGAAGCGATGTGGGAGAAGGGGACTTTGCCAGAGGGAGGCGTCAGGGGTGAGAAGCATGGTAAAATCTAACTGCATGGTAGCCAACTCCTATCGTGCCGTGGTCCCGGGGTGTTGAAAGCACCGCCGGGACTCTTTTTTGGCCGCTGCCAGTATATCACGATCCCGCATCGTAGTGCCCCGGCCCCGCCAACGGAATGCCCTTAGCCGGTGCGGGCGCCGGGGGGAATGGGTATGGCAGCCCCAGTTTGATACGGATAAATACCTCAGCCTGGCATTCTGGGCTGCGCCGCCGGGACAAAGCACACGCCTCCAGAGCCTTAAAGGTTTCCTCGTCCAGGTCAATCGTAAGTTTCACCGGTCAGCCCTCCAATCGTCGGATGTTCGGGATATTCATGTCCACCGCCTCGGCCTTGGGCGTAGCGAACGCCCCCTCAATCACCTTGCCCAGGTCTGCACCGAGACACATCGCGCACGGAGCCAGGCGATATGACCCATCTCGATGGCTGCCCGGCGCGAAATGACACCACTCCACCGGTTGGTGGACCTCGGGGTGGTCCGGCTGAGTGTATCTCTGGTCCACCCGGGCCAGCAGTTCCGGCGGCAGGCGGTCCTGACAGCCCGCCAGGAACCCCAGCGAGTGGTGCGGCGCGTCAAGCGTCGGAGCCAGGACCAGATCGTAGAATCGCCAGCGCGGGAGCGTCAGGCTAAGCGCCCTCTCCAGGGTGGTCTGCCGCTTCCAGCCAACATCGACAAGGCGAGATAGTTGATTCTCCAGGTCGATGTGGGCGAAGAACAGGCCGGGGTCCCGCCGGGTTGTGCTGCACTTTCGGCAAGCAAAAATCAGTCTACTGGTTGTCACGACGAAAATCCTCCATCGCCTGTTGCGGGAAATCCGCTGTATCGGCCTCTGGCGATGACGAATTCATGTTTTCATCAGCCGCCTCTGCCGTGGCGTACTCGGCCCAGAACGCCTCGTGGCAAGGGCACTCGCAGACTCGTCCGATGCAGATTTCGTGCGCGTCTGGCAGACCGCAATCCTGACACCACGCGCCAGGCCAGCCGGACCAGCGGTGCGGCCAGCCGGTGGCGCAGAGCAATCGGTCCGGGGTCACCAGGCCCACGGCGCAGTCCGGCAGATGCGTGTCGCCACTATTCCAGGGCATATCAGCCCGGCCCGAGGTCGCCGTTGACCAGGGACGCCGTGAGTTCGTCAATCCTCCGCGCGTCCAGAGTCCGGATGTCATTGGTGCCATACCGCGCGTGAGCCTCCCCCTTGAGCCGCTGGACGGACACCCCAGCGGCCTTCCTGGCCTCATTTAGGGCCACCAGCGCACTTGGGACCGGGTCTGGTCCTGCTGGGGCGTCAGCGGCCTTCCTGGTGCCAGCGCGGGCCTGTTGCGGCGGTGGGTCCGGGGCCACCGGCGGCACGGGGGCTGGCTCCGGCTCCCCAGCGGCCACCGGCGGGCCAGCAAGGATGGTGTCGAAAAACCAGGATGCCCAGCCCAGTATCTCCGCTTGTACGCCTGCCGTGTTGTGCCATCCATGTACGTCAGCATCAGGCATCCGCAGCAGAGCAGCCACCAGGTGGGTCGCGTTGTTGAGAGCTTCTATCCAATTCATCTGCTCTTTGGATCGCCGGAACTCATCCTGGCTGTTGCCGCTGCGCGGCTCACTGGGGGGCGCGGGGGCTTCTGTGGGCGCTTCCTCGGTGCCCCATTGTTCGCATTCCCAGAAATAATCCCAGTCGTTGGTCCCTGCACTCCCGGATTTCTGACGGCCCCGCCGGAGTTTGACCCTTGCCTGATCCCCTTGCTTCAAGTAGGCTCCTTGCGTCACCGGTACCCAGAGCGGCCCCACCGGATATTTGCTGTGAAAAGAAGGGATCTCGACCATCGTTTTCCAGGCTTCTTGCCCCTCCCTATTGGTTGTGAGGGTCGCAGAAGCGATAGTGACCATTTCGACTATTTCCTCTCGCATCGTTATTCCTCCTTAGCTAAATATGCGCCCAGAGATTTCGCTGAATGATGCGCGAAACCTGTGATTGGCCCACCCCAAATCGGCGGGCAATAGCCCACTGCGTCATTCCCTCGCGGGCCAGCCTGCGCATTTCCAGCACCTTGGCGGCGGTCATCTTGGCACTCCCATTGCGTTCACCCCGTGCATCGTTGCGCCGCCCCTTCCGCACCTTGTCAGCAGAGTTGTCGGCATCGGTTCCAGTAAACAGATGCGAAGGACGCACACAGGGCGGGTTGTCGCAGTGGTGGCAAACGTCTAGGCCCGCAGGGATGGGTTGGATGAGGGTTGCGTAGGTGTGCCGGTGCGCTCGTGCCATCGTGCCGTCAACCTTGCATCGCCCGTAGCCTTGCCGGTGACAACTCCCAGTCCACACCCAGCATGGCCCCAATTCAGGGCAATGCGCGGGTATTGGGCCGTCAGGGTTGACCTTATTCCAGAATCTGGGTGGAAGGAGGGGACTCTGCCAGAGGGACGTATCGGAGGTGGTGAGAAGCGTGCTAAACTGTAGTTGCATCGGTAGTCACGTCCTATCGTGCCAATCCCGGGGCGCTTCAACGCCGCCGGGCTTTTCTCTGCCCACTATACCCTAGGCCCATGCGGAATGGAAGCGGCCATTGTCACTTACCGCAGAATGCGCTCAATTACGCCCGACAGCCAGTCGGCGGGACGCCAGAGGAAAACTTCCACACCGGGGCACTCCCCAAAAGTCGCAAGCCACTCATCCTGCCCCGGCAGATAGCGTGTGCCGCCCTTGTTCCAGCTGCCCTTCCGGAGCCGGCCCTTCTCGGTTTTCATCTCGGCGAAAACCACCCGGGGCGGGCGGACCATCACCAGGTCGGGAAATCCCGTTTCTGACTTGACCGAGCGCCAGGGGTGGTAAACGAGCCACCCCTGGGCGCGGGCCAACTCGGTAACCGCCGCCATCAGTGCGGCCTCGGTCATCGCACTCGCAACGGCGGCCTGGGGATTTTCCAGCCTCACTCCTGCACCCGTTTGATCCGCACGTCCTGGCGCGAACTGGCGTCGAACTCCCGGTGACCGCCGGGGCGTTCCGCCGTGATCTCAATCACGCAGTCGTCCAGGACGTACCGGTGGGGCTGCCCGTCCAGCGGGAGCAACGCCTTGATTTTCTTCTTGGCGTCCACCACCTGCTTGTGGGCGGCCTTCCAGAGGTCCTCGCCCTCCTGGTTGACCTGCCAGCGCCGCAGTTGCAGGATCAGATTCTCCCGCGCCTCACCGTCCTGGATTTCCTCGTCATCGAATTGCCGCTGGTTATTTTGTTGGACCATGTCGTTCCTCCAATTCTTGCAAATACGCTCGATTCTGGATCAGCCGGGTTGACATCTGATCCTCGTAGTCGCCGTGGGTCATAAATTGATCGACCTTGCGGGCGATGTCTGGGTCCAGCCGCCGTAACTGGCTGACCCACCGCATGGCCTCCGTCGCCAGGGTGCGCCGCACCCGGGCCAATTCCTGGTCGGATGTCATCGCTTCGTCCCCCGATAATCAGGTGCCGTGATGGTGATTACGGTGGACACCGCCCGGTCCCTCAGCCGTGAGGCCAGCCTGGGCTCCAATGCCGACATGGTCACGTTGGTCGATACGATGGTCCGTAGTTGCTGTGCCCAGCGATGGTTGACCACCCGGTCCATCACCTGGAGACTCCAGGGGGTACGGGCACCCAGCGCGAAATCGTCCAGGGCCAGGTGCGGCACCTGGCATAGCTCCAGCAGAAATTCCTCGCTGGTTTTGTCTCCGACCCGGCGCTGCGCCTCGGCAATCAGGTCCGCCTCAGTGCGGAACAGCGCCACCTGCCCCCTCACCGTCAGTTGATTGCACGCCGCCATCAGCAGGTGGGTTTTTCCCACGCCTGGCAATCCCGTCAGGACCAGTATTGGAGTGCCAGCGCCCGCCGCCCAAATCCGGGTCGCCTGGACCGCCGCCCGGACCGACTGGTTGCGGCCGGCCTGGAACCCATCAAATGTCAGGCCGGGATTGATGCCGGGATCGATGCCAAACAGGTTCTCGCCGTCCTGGGACACCGCCAGATTCCGGGCGGCCCGCTCCCGTTCCAGCTCCATGGTGGGTACATCCACCGAGGCCACCAATTGGCGGAGCATGGCCGCCGTCTGTCGGTCCCGATCCTCCACCAGTCTGAGCCAGGCCGCAACTGACATACCGGGGGCCAGCAACTCCATATAGTCCCCAGCCACGGCCCGGATGCCCTCATTACGCCGCCGCAGTTTCACCAGCAGCGGCCCGTAATCATTTTTTTGCATCGCTGCTCACCTCCTTCAGCCGTTTCTGTTCCTGGACCCACTCGTAGGTCCCAGGGATGATTGGGAGTTCCTCGTCGTCGCCCACCTCCACCTCGGGGATGTCCGCCTCCCCAGCCCAGGGGGTGCCGTGGAAGAAATCGTACTTCTGGCCAAAATTGTGCTGGGTTTCACCTCGGCCCCGGTTGCCGTCCTTGCCATAGTTTTTCACCCCCGGTGGCGCCCAGGTCTCCCCGGGAGCCATCGCCATCACTCGACCGTCTACCGCCGGTGGGCGATCCACCGCCCGGAGCAATTGGCCAATCGATTTGGCCAGGTTGTTCCGGCAGGCTGCCACCGGATTGCTCCATCCATAGCGCGCCCGGTTCAGCCGGTAAAACTCGGCAAAATTTTCGATGGCGGCGGCAGGACTAACACAGGCTTCCTCGCACTGGAGACGGAATGCCTCACTATCCTTGCCGTAGGCCCTATGCCTGTACCCCTTCAGGGTCATCAGCGGTTTCCAAAAATCTGGGGCCTCCCATTCCACAGGCGGCTTGGGTGACGTTTTCGTAGAAACGTCAACCGAGCTACCCGTTTTTTGAACGTCAGTGAAAAAAACGGGTGTCTCTGTAGTAGTCTCTGTAGTAGTCTCTGAATTCCTATTAATAGTTAGGCGCTTTTGTGCATCTTGTTTGGCGCTTTCCGCCAATCCAGTTTGGCGCTTTTGTGCATCTTGTTGGCCGCCTAGAACAGCCTCTAGAACAGCCCATTCAAGTCGATAATACAGTCTGGCCGGTAGTCCTCGGCGTTCGACTTTCAGGACTTCAGCCTCCTCCAGTTTCCTTCGTGCTGTATCCTGCTCTCGGCGGGTTAACCCGGTTTCTTCCTCCCACTCCTCTTGGGTTTTCCAGATCCATCCATCATCGTCCGCGCCACGGGATGACCAATAGCACAGTTGGCTCAGAAAGACGCCTGACGTGACGCCGCCGAAGGCTTTAGCTAAAATCGGATGGTAGGCAATGGGCCGGTCCTGCAGTATTGTTTGTAATGCTGACATATATTCTCCGATTCGGGGAGACCCCGTTAGTAGCAATGCGCCCAGACACCGTTGCCCAGGTCAACAACGATGTCAACGATGTCAAAGGCTTTTTCCCACTTGCTCGGTTCAGGTGTAGGACGCAGAGAAACGATAAAGGATTCTTGTCCCTCACCGAGTATCCACGTTAGGACTCTCCCTTCGTGGCACGCTGCCGTTATCCCTACATCCTCCATCAATCTGATGATGGCGATTTGAGCGGGGTCGGTATCCCGTTTTGCCGACAGATACTCGTGGCAAGGGCGGCAGACGCCCTGGAGATCATCATCGTTTTCGTGTCCTAGCCGCTCATAGGTGAGGTGATGGACGTCCTGGATTGGGGCGGATTTGCAGCGTTCACACCGGCCCCAATTTCGCTTCTTCACCTCCTCCCGCTTGACTGCCCATTCCCTGGACGCCATATAGCGATGGTAGTCAACCCTTTGTCCACTCACGATGCCACCTCCTGAATTTTGGGCAAAAAGAAAGGCCCCTCTGTTACCCACATGTTTGTTGTCAAGCTCACACGTACAGAGGGGCCAGGCTGTTAAGCCCTCAATTGTGATGCGGGGTTGCCGTGTTGAACTTGACATCCCCATTTTATCCCATCCCAGGGGTGAGTTTCAAGGCCACGGGGTCACTGGTCCTGGCCGCCCGCTCCGGGGCAAAAAGTGGGTGCGCCACCTCGCACCCCGACGCCCCATATTCGCTATTTTTGCCTTACACCTCCGGGTCTCCTCCTCGATTCAAATTTGCCCTCCGGGGTGGTGGCCCCCGGTTCAAGCCAAGGTTGGGGCGGTCAATTGACCGCCCTTACTCCGGCGGTTTGAGAGTGGAACATTGAGACCACCTCAAGCTCCGCCGGTGAGAGGGGATACTGTGGCCGGGCCGCCAACCACGCCGCGAACGCCTTCATGCGGTCGGGGTTCGGCGGCATGAACGGGCGGCCATTCAGGTACGCCTCGCCGTAGTTGGCCTGGCACCACTCCCTATACAGCGTGACCAGTTCGGTGTCGGAGATATTTACGCGGTCTCCGTGGGCTGCCCGAGCAAGGCTATGACCTCGTCGACCGTGTCGACCCGCCGAACCAGGGGATGCGCCGAGAATACACAGGCCGCGCCGTAGGGTCCAATCTGGATTACCTGTTTGCCGCCGGCCAGCGCGCAACCCATCTCGACCCACACGCCCCGGAACTCACGGGGCCGGTCCATGAGCATCACAATGGCATCGGCAGCGTCGATGCCTGCCAGGTCGTTGATGGCGGCCGCCTCCAGTCCCTGCCCAGATTGGCTCCACCAATCCTGGGTGATGGTGTGCCCCTCGGCAGCCAAAATGCGGGCCAGGTCCTGGGCCGGTAGTCGATCATAAGCGTAGTTGGCCGCGATGTATATCTTCATGTCGCGCTATTTTCCTCCATGCCGGCGAGGGCCTGGGGGGTGATGTTCAGGGCGGCGGCCAAAGCGCGGGTGGTGCTGATCCTGGCCGGTTGCTGGTCGTTCTCCAGGCGCACGATAGTGGCCTGGGTGACTCCGGTCAGGCGGCTGAGTTCACGGGTGGTCAGCATCGCCCGGTGCCGGGAGGCCCGGAGCCGCTGCCCGTAGGTGGTTGGGACGATTATTTGATTAATCATGCGTTCATGTTATCATGGCGATATCCCCGCCGCAAGCACGATGTGTCACGACGCAACCTCACAATACCTCACAGATTGGCAATTGCCCCACTACCCCTTGACTAGCTGATATTACTATGATATCATAGATATATCAGGTAAGAGTAACGGAGGAAACGCAGATGGTAACCAACGAGATGAAGGCCAAACTGGTGGAGCAGATGAAGGGGGCAACGAGCAAGGACCTGCTCATCCGCATCAACAGTCTGCAGACCATGATGGCTAACCCGCAAGGGCCTCGGCAGACGGCTGATGTAGCCACCAAAAGGGATGAGATGGAATTGTGGGTGGAGTTGGCCCAGGCCGAGTTGACCCGCCGGGGGACCCGTTAACCACGACGACCAGAGCCAGGCCGGGCCAGGCGGCCCGGACCACGGAGACGGAGGAATAATATGCGATGGCCCGACAATGTTCACCAATTTGGAGGGAAAATCCGGTGGATGCCGGTAATCGATATGCCGGTCCCCGAGGTGCGGGGACCTGAAGCCCAACTGTGGCGGTGTGGCTACTGCCACACTGAAATTGCAGTAGTGTGGGCAGTCGGTGTGGGCGGGCGAATTAGCCCGCCAGAAATCACCTCCCACTGGGCAGGGGAGTGCCCGTACTATTACCAACTACCACCCGGTAACAAGGAGAGGATGAAGCGATGACTGCGTATCAAAAATATCTCGAAGACTTGGCGGCCCAAGAACGGGGAAATCCACAGGTCGCTCGGCCCCCGCAACACGACACCGAAGCCTATCCCCATACTCGTGATGAGTTCCGGGATTGCAACCATCCCGACTGTTTGCAGTTGGTTCGCGGGCGTCAGAACCAGCGGCTGGAGAACCCCGACAGCCCGTATTATCACGGGCTGGCAAAAGCGATGGGGCTATACCTTCCATGAGCTAGGCCGGGCCGGGCAGCCCGGACCACGAACGGAGGAGACGGAAAATGCTGAAGCGACTGAGTAACGGACACATCGTGACCACGGCCCAATTGGGGGCTAGTCTGACCGAGGAAGCTCGGTCTTCTATTTTGGCGTACCCCGACGCTATTGGGGAGCGGGCGCTGGCCCGCTACCGGGATATGCTGGTGGGCCGGCAGCGTGGCGCGGGCCGGTACAGCCCGGCCAGGGAGAAACTCATTGCCCAGGTGGGCGAGGAATATCGGACTGTCCGGGAGATGCTGGCAGGAGCGAGCCATGGATAACGCACTGGGCCGCCGTCTGCGGCAGCTGCGGGAGCGCATGGGATGGACCCAGGCCGCCGCCGGCAGGGAACTGGGCATCCACCAGCCGCGGCTGCCGCTCTGGGAGAGTGGGGCGGTATTTTTCGACCGTTAGGCCAGGCCAGGCGGCCCGGACCACGTATGGAGGGAAAATGACAAGAGAAGAATTGCTAGCCGACCCATCCAAGGGCGCGCGGGCCGACCTGCGCGGGGCCAACCTGTACGGGGCCTACCTGCGCGGGGCCAACCTGCGCGGGGCCGACCTGCGCGGGGCCAACCTGCGCGGGGCCTACCTGCGCGGGGCCGACCTGCGCGGGGCCAACCTGTACGGGGCCAACCTGACCGACGCGGACCTGTACGGGGCCAACCTGCGCGGGGCCTACCTGTACGGGGCCGACCTGACCGACGCGGACCTGTACGGGGCCAACCTGACCGACGCGGACCTGCGCGGGGCCTACCTGCGCGGGGCCAACCTGTACGGGGCCAACCTGAGCGGGGCGGACCTGCGCGGGGCCACATTCTCGCCGGGCGTACACGTGTGGCAGTTTGGCCCCGGCGGAAGCCGGGATGACTACCTGGTGGTCATGCAAGGGCCGGGCCTGGACGATATCCGGACGGGATGCTTCCACGGCTCCCTGGCGGAATTTGCCGCCGCCGTCGAGGAAACCCACGGCGACAACCGGCATGGCCGGTGGTACCGGGGCATCATCGCCCTGGTGCGGGCAATGGAGGAGAGCGAATGAACGGAATGAGCATGGTCAATCGTTGGGGCCGGTTGGGAATGCGAAACCTGACTGAGGCCGCCTTGGACGTTGCCAACATCATCGAGTGGCAGCGCCACACCTACCTGCCCAGAACCCGGGAGATTGTGGGCAGGCTGCCGCTGGTGCATACGACAGGAACCGGATTGGGATGCTGTCCCTACTGTCATACTGATGTGGGATTGAGGCAGGCCAGTTGTTCCGCTTGTCAGGGTCAATTCACATCGCCAGCCGGGAATGAGGTATAATGGAGAGGCCAAAAAGAGTCCCGGCAATGTATTCAGCATTCCGGGACCACGGCAAACGATAGAACGGAGGTCTACCGATGCAACTTGATTTTACCACACTCCCCCTCCCTGATGATTCTCTCTGGCGTCACCCTCTTCTCCCGGCCCGATTCTGGGCCAAGGTCAACCCCTTCGCCCCACTACCACCCCATTGCCCTGAATTGGGGGCGTGCTGGGTGTGGACTGGGCATTGCATCAGGGGTGGTTACGGACGCATCAGCCGCTCCGATCAGGTAATCAGGATGGCCCTGGCGCACCGTGTCAGCTACGCCGCCCTCGTTGCCCCCATCCCGGAAGGTCTGCACGTTCTGCATCATTGTGATAACCCGCCCTGCGTGCGGCCTTCGCACCTGTTTACCGGGACTCATACGGACAACATGGTGGACTGCGCTCGGAAGGGACGGAACAACCCACCACGAGGGGAGCGGCACTGGAGCATCACCCACCCGGAACGTAGGCCGCGTGGTGAGCGCCACGGGAGCATTCTCCACCCGGAGCGACTAGCCCGTGGTGAACGGCACGGGAGTGCCAAACTGACCGCTGCCGATGTGCTGGAAATCCGGCGGCTGGCCCGCAAGGGCGTCACCAAGGCGGTCCTTGCCCGCCAATTCGGGGTGGGGCAGACCACGGTCGGGAAAATCATTCGGCGGGAACTCTGGAGGCATGTATGAGCATTATAGTGTCTGTAGATGAGGCTCGGGATGTCCTGCATGACGTGCGGGCGGCAACTGGTGACATGGGGCATCGGTTTTTTCGGCTGCCCCAGGCGATGGTACGCAGCCAGGTAGTACACATAGGCAGGGTAGCTCGCTCGGGAGTCAATGCCACCCCGTTCAAGTCCATCGCTATCTGCGGCTGCCGGTCATGGAAGCTGGGTACTGACGTGACCGGGGCGGAACGGATGTGCGGCAACTGTTTGGTGCGAGCGAAAATACTGAGGCATCAGGAGAATAAGCGATGAGCGAGAGAGCGATAATCCACCACGGTGGCAAGAAGTACGAGGTGGACCCCACCGTTTTCGCCAGGTATTGGCTGATGAGTGATGGGGAAGTGCGAGTAGGGGGTGGGGATTACTCGAAGGCTGGGGGGATTGGCCTCCGGGAGGTGCGCCGGGAGTTAGTCGTCGGCGGCCTCCGCATCCGAATGATGGATGGAAAGCCCCGGCAGTTGCATGAGGGGGAGTGGGGAATGGCACCGGACGCGAATCCAGGGCTGGTGACGCTGGTGTTCATCCGACGCGGTGTGTCATTTCATCAGGCGGTGCCCATTGAGATTCTGGGGCCGGAGACTGAGGGTGAGCGATGCTAACGGTTACTGACATCCTGGCTGATCACCCGGGAATCAGCTACTCGGAGGTGGTCCGCGCTTGGCGCACCGCTCACTGTCTCACCCAGCGGCGCGCCGGGCCACTGGTGAGCGCCCTGGTCCGGTGCCTCGCGGACCAGGGCGCGATTACGATGGTCCGGTTGATTTGCCCGGAGATTGGGGTGGATAGATGCTATTTCTACCCACCTCAGGCCGGGGCCGTGCCTGGGGTGGCCCGGGTGTGTATGCCGGGTGAGAGATAATGGGTCGGCGCAAAAGGTTGCGCCGTGAGGCGGTGCGCCGGGGCGATGAACCGGGCTTCGCGGACCAGGAGCGCACCGCTATGCTGATGCGGCTGGTGGAGGACTACGGGCCGCAGATTGTGGCCGAAGAGATGATCAAACTTGACGAGGAGGGCAAACTAATTTTATGAAACGCGACGTGAAGCGGACCCACTCCCTGACGGAGTACGATAATACCGACCTGGCCATTGCCAGCGGCCTGAGCCTCGGCTGCCTGCTGATAGTGGCCGTGCCGTTGCTGATGGTGGTGGCCGCCGTGGTGGTGGCCCTATGGTAACCGCTTCTGACCGCTACTGGCCGTCCCATTGGGCAGACAACGGCTGCAAGCTGGCACCATCCTGCCTGGCCTGCCAGCTGCCCCAGTGCATCCACGACCGGCCTCAGGGCCAGTATCAACGTGAACTGACCCGCCGCCAGGACCTGGTGAGACTCCCCGTTGCCCTGGCGCTCCCGCTGGCCGAGGCTGCCCGGATGCTCGGCGTCACCGAGCGCACCGTGCACCGCATCCTGGCGCGGGGCCGCCAGGTGACGCCATGACTAGCGCCACGCCCTGGGGTGGGAATCTGGTCAAGGGGGAAGCGTACCTGCTGCGGGGGCGGACCCGGTGCGTGCTGCTGGAGGCCACGGACGTGACGGCCCGAGTGCAGATGGATGATGGCGGCATCTGGACGGTGGACCGAACCGACCTGAGCGAACTGTCGCCGGCACTGGCGCGGAGCACGCCCAGGGCGGGCACCAGGCCGCCCGCGGTGGTCTCTGCTGACCCGGAGGCCGCTGTCAGTCAAGTGACCGCCCCAATTGAGGACCTACATTGCCCGGAGTGCCTGGCGGCGGGGGTGGAGCACGAGCCGTATGCCTCCGGGATGGCCCGGGGGCGGCATCGCTGGAATTTGCACGGGGTGGAGAGTCCGCACCGAGCGGCGCGCCGGGCAGCGGCAGAACGCAGGGCGCCCCTGGCGGCGGCCCCGGTGGTTCCGGTGTCCCCGCCGGACCCGGAGGATCATCAGTGCGTCTGGCGGGAGCGGTACCACGGGGCGTTGGAAGCACTGCGGGCGCAGCGAGGAGGCAAGTGATATGGATTTGGTGGTGACCGTGCCCCTGTCGTTTGGCCTGGACTCCTGGATCGCCGAGGGCGATGCGGCAGGAGACCCAGATTCTGGCCAGTTGTGGGGATTCAGCATTGGCGGGGCCAGCCCAGATGTGACCACGGGTGACCGGGTATATGTGGTGTGCAACGGGCGGCTGAGGGGTTACGCCCCACTAGTCCGACTGGAATGGAATACCACCCGCCATCGGGGTGAGTTGATTCGGGGTGGTGGCGCGGTGGCGGTGACCGTGGATTTCCGCATACCTGGCTTTCGGGGCTGGCGTTATCGCTGGTGGCCACGGGACCAAGAACGGCCCTTCCCAGACTGGCGGGTGCCCTGACTACGCGGCCACGGTGCTATCGTCCGCAGTGCGCCGCCAGGCCACCCCATCGTCAATAACCAGGACACCCGTCCCAGCGCCCACGCCCTCCCCGACCTTGCGCCCATCGGAGGCGAACCGCAGCCGCCCCACCTGGCCAGCGGCGGGCAGCGCCGCCACGGTGGACACCGCCACCGCCCCGGTGACCTCGGACCGCGAGTTGTTCTCCAACGCCCGGAGCCGCTGCGTCAGCCGGTCGGTGACCTCGTGCCAGGCGCGAATAAAATCACCTTGCATCGGCTAGCTCCACCTGGAGTATCTCCTGCCCCTGGTCTCTGGTGACCGTCACGGCCACCAGTTTTTTGTTGACTTCCACGGTCTTGTACCGGGCGGTCACCTGGTCGCCGTGGAACCAATGCTTGCCGTAGAGGAATGTCGGGGTCTCGATAATCTGGCAGCTGAACTCCTGGCGGCGGCCAAGCTCTGCCAGCAGGGTGTCCCCCACGATGTTCAGCCCGGTCACGTCGTCCTCGTAGTTCCCGTTCCGGCCCAACTCTCGGCGGTTCCAGGGCGAGTCGGCGATGGCGCTGGCGTCGGTCCGCTGAATCACGGTGCGGTCATCGTTCAGCCCCTGGCCCATCACGATGACGGCATTGACTTCGCTGGCCCTGGAATCAACATACACCGGCGCACCCATGTTCCCCCGCACCAGGGAGAATATCGCGGGGGGCACTCCGGCTCCGTTCAGGCCCGTGGAGGTGTCCAGCCCGGTGGTGGTCCGGTCTGTCCCCCAGGGCGCGGCCTTGGCGCGGAACTCAAACGTTGCCAGGCCGGTGCCAACCACCCCGAAATCCACCCCGCTGGACAGCCCAATCTCCTGGCACACTCCCAGCAGTTGGGCGTATGACCGCGCCCCGGTCCAGGTGGCCCCGGCAGCGGCGTCCGCCTCGATGGTCAGCCCGGTGGTCACCCCCGAGGCCAGAAGCCGGGGCGGGAAGGTCGCACCGGGGCCGGCGTTCTGGTCAACGAACTCCTTGATGACGGTCTCCCCCGGACCGCTCTTGTTGGTCTCGGCGCTGTCCGCTGGATAGAGGATGATGCGCCGGGCCAGCAGGTCATCATAGCCCGCGCCGTAGGCCACCGCGAGGTCGTTCCCATCCTCATCGGTGCGCAGCTCCACCGTGCGGACAAACCCCTCGCAGTCCAGATAGCTCGGAATACCCTCGGCCTGGTTGGACCGCCAGACCTCGATCTGAGCGTCCAGAACCAGGTCCGCAATGGCGGCGCTGTCACCCCGTAGCTCCAGGCGGATAAAATCGACGCCGTTAACTCGCCTGGTGTAGGTCAGGCGGCTCCATTGGGTGATCACCTGGGTCAGCGCCCCCGAGGTGTTCTTGATTCGGATTTCGTAGTTCGCGGCCAATGGCCTCTCCTTCCATCGCGCAGCCGTGCTCTGCCATTACCGGCCCCAGCCCCCGCGCCAGGAACCACAACGTGATCATCACCCTGGGTTCCCGCTCCGGGTCCGCGATCCGCAGCACGGCCCCAATCCGCGCCACCAGATTCTCCACCGACCGCCGCTGGTAGTGCAGCCGCGAGGCGATGACCCCGTTGGTCCAGCCCTCAGCCACCAGCAGAGCCACCCTGACTTCCATCTGCGAGAGTGGCTGGTATGCCGAGGACACGCTGGCGAACTCCCCGCACTCCATGCACCGCCGCCAGTTCTGCCGGTCCTCGTGGCGACCTCCGGATGACTGACGGGTCATGGTATAATTAGCTAAGAAAATTCCCGGCGATGCTTTCAACCATCCCGGGAGTGGCACGATAGAAAGGAGCTACCATGCAACTTGATTTTACCACGTTCTTAGCCTCCGATGTTTCTCTTTGGGCCAGTCCCCTTCTGCCCGCCCGATTCTGGGCCAAGGTTAACCAGCATGGCCCCCTTCCTGAGCATTGCCCTGAATTGGGGCCGTGTTGGGTGTGGACGGCTTCATGTATACCGCAGGGCTACGGCCACTTCTGGGCAGACGGCAGGCTGGTCTCCGCCCACCGGATCAGCTACGCCACTCTGGTCGGCCCCATCCCCGAGGGCCTCCACGTTCTGCACCACTGCGATAACCCGCCCTGCGTCCGCCCGATCCACCTGTTTACCGGGACGCGGGCTGACAACATGGCAGACATGATTCGGAAGGGGCGGAAGAACCCTGCCCGTGGGGAGCGGAACGGGCAGGCCACCCACCCTGAGCGGACCGCCCGTGGTGAGTGCCACGGGAGCGCCAAGTTGACCGCCGCTGATGTGCTGGAAATCCGCCAGTTGGCTCGCGAGGGACTGACTCAGCGGGCCATTGCCAGTCGGTTTGGGGTGAGCCATATTCTGGTCGGGGGAATCATCCGACGGAAAATCTGGGCGCATATTTAGTCCTCACTGAACCTCACCACGACCTCGAGTGTGTCCTCGGCCCGCTGTCCGTTGGCAATGTGGGTCAGCCGGAACCGATAGATGCCGTCCGGGTACACGCAGGCCCAGGCTGCCACCCGGCCCGGGTCGCCGTCACCCCATCGCACATAACTGCCCGGCGGCCCGGAGACCAGTTCCCACCCGGGGTCAGCCCGCTCCAACGATTGCCCTCCCACCATCACCACGGCCCCGGTACTCGCCAGTTCGACATACGCCTCCCCCGGCGCGTCCAGCCTGGGGTTGCAGGCGCGGGCCTCCACCACGGGAGGCAGGTTGCCCGCCGTCAGGGGCAGGATGGTGGGTTGCACCGGCGTGTCCTGGCCGCAGGCCGTCAGCAACAACGCCAGCAGGACAATCACAATCAGAACAAATCTGAATTTCATAAACCTCCGCATGACCTCCGCATGACCTCCGCAAGTGCCTAATTCCGTTCGCTCCGCCCCTGGAGCCGGGCCAGTTCCAGCCACCAAAGTGGTATAATATACTAAGAAAAGTCCCGGCGATGTAGTAAGCATCCCGGGATTGACACCGATAGGAGTTATCTACCGATGCAACTACAGTTTAGCACACTCACTCCCGCCGACGCTTTCCTCTTTGGCAATCCCCTTCTCCCCGCCCGATTCTGGAACAAAGTCAACCCTGACGGCCCAACGCCTGAGCATTGCCCTGAATTGGGGCCGTGCTGGGTCTGGACGGCATACTGCTATCCATATGGCTACGGCCAATTTAGCGTGAGTAGTCTCTCCTCAAACTCTCCCACTGGTGCGCACCGTGCTAGTTACGCGGCCCTGGTTGGGCCAATCCCGGCGGGGTTGCATGTTTGCCATCACTGTGACACCCCGGCTTGTGTTCGGCCCTCCCATCTGTTTGTGGGCACCCCGGCGGAGAATCTAGCCGACATGTCCCAGAAGGGGAGAGGTGCCATTGGAGAGAAAAATGGGAGTTTCACCCACCCCGAGCGGAGGCCACGTGGTGAGTCCCACGGGAGTGTTACGCACCCCGAGCGGCTGGCGCGTGGCGAGCGGAACGGGAAGGCCACCCACCCCGAGCGGACCCCCCGTGGAGAACGAGTCGGGACATCCAAACTTACCGCTGCCCAGGTGGTGGAAATCCGCAGGCTGGACAGCGAGGGACTCTCGAAGAGCGCGATTGCCCGCCAATTCGGGGTTAGTTATCAATTGATTTGGCAAATCATACGGCGGATACGCTGGGCGCATATTGACTGATGACAGCATCTATCTATCTCGATTTTGCTCTTGAAGCCGGGCCACGTCAACCGCCACCAACTGGCCCTTCTTGACGAGCGTTGCCACAGTTCCATTCAGCTGCTCCAGGTGTTCGTTGATGCTCACCAGGCGCTGGAGCAGTTGCCCCAGGCGCACCAGCAGCAACGCTAGACCCAGCAGGAAGCCCCCAACGGTGATGGTGACACTCACCAGAGCAATCCAGATTTCTATCTCCACTAGCTAGTCCCCCTAGTTCCGTTGGAGCGGTAAATTTACCGCCTGCTTACCGCCTGCTTACCGCCGGCTTACCGCTGACTCTTCTTCCAGGGTGCCAGCCGGGACCCCCTGGGCGGCGCTGGTGTCTCCGCCAGGAACGGCGACGGCAGGGTCAGATATTTGCGAAATCCGCAGATGAGGCAGCGGTAATATCCGCCGTCCAGGGCCATTATCTCAAGAACACCTTTACACCGCGGACAAGCCCGAAATAGCAACATGCTCAGGCTGGTTCCTGTGATATAATTGTACCTAAGAAAAGTCCCAGCGGTGCGATAACACCCTGGGAGCGGCACGATAGGAGTTGACTACCATGCAACTTGATTTTACCACGTTTATTTCCTCCGACGCTTTCCTCTGGCAACATCCGCTACTCCCACCACGCTTCTGGAGCAAGGTCAATCCCGCTGGCACCGTCCCGCCTCATTGTCCGGAGTTGGGGGCGTGCTGGGTCTGGACGGCGTACTGCAATAGGGGTGGTTACGGCGCATTCAGTGTTGGCGGACGCGCTGGCGGGCTGGTCTCGGTCCACCGGCTGAGTTACGCCACACTCATTGCTCCCATCCCTGCGGGCCTCGACGTCTGCCACCACTGCGACAACACTAACTGTGTTCGCCCGAGCCATCTGTTTACTGGACTCCGGCTGACAACATGGCCGACTGCGTCCAGAAGGGGCGGAACAACCCACCACGAGGGGAGCAGCACGGGAGCATCATCCACCCTGAGCGGGTGCCCAGAGGGGAGGGCCACTGGAACTCCAAACTGAACGCCGCCAAGGTGCTGGAAATCCGCCGGTTGGCCCGCCAGGGCATGACTCAGACGGCCCTTGCCCGCCAATTCTTGGTCCATCATTCCGTGGTTGGTCAAATCGTGCGGTGCGAAAGCTGGAGACATATCTAGCTCAGGCCAGGCCCAACCGCATTAGATTGGCCACGGCAGCCCCCAGGCGGCCCTCAACAGAGATACGCAGTTGGCCAGTGTGAGAGTCTCCGGGCGGTCTCGCAACTGGGCAAACAGCGCATGGTCGGGAGGCTGGAGCGCTGGGGGATAGACCGGAGGGATTGGCGCGGGAGGCGCTGGACGAGTCCAAACGCCATCCACCAGTTCCATGCCAATGGCCAGGCCATCGGCGGGCAGCCATCCGTCCCGAGCTACGTTGGCTCGGACGATGTTGACTATCGTGAGTATGCCCGCGACTTCCGCCGTGATTGCGAATCGCATAGTCGCTCCTATAACCACGTCGAGATAATTACCTTGCCGTCGCCACCAGCGCCACCAGCGCCACCAGCAGCAGTACCGGCACCACCACCACCGCCACCACCACCGCCCGGCCCTCCTACACCGCCAGCAAACCCAGTCGCACCAGGAGATGCGTCGCTTGAGCCTCCAGACCCGCCCTGTGCGCCCGTGTCAGGGATGAACACGCCAGTGGTCCCTATTGACGACACTACAGCAGTCGCACCCCCGCCTGATGTATCTGTGTTAGGCGACCCGCCGTTGCCTCCAGCGTAGTCAGTAGTATCAGCGTCTTTTTTCACGCCGCCACCGCCGCCACCACCCGACCCACTTTCCGCCGCCCCCCCACCTCCGTTAAGGCCACCACTACCCGTCTGAAGGGCACCGCCGCCTGACCCGCCGCAGCCACTGAAGCCGGGATTGCCTGCCACGCTGTCTGCCGCAGCGCCCGGATGTGAAAATCCACCGCCCGCCCCCGAAGGCTCTGCGGAATTAGTCACTACACCTTCTCCTCCCCCATCGCCACCATCGGCCTCGACAGGTGAGATCCCGGTACCCGATACGGTAGTCGTGCCACCACCACTACCCGCTGTTAGAGCCGCTCCGCCTGCTCCGCCTGCTCCAATCGTTATGGTGAGGGTGGCCGGGCAGTCCGCGCCGGTGATGTGGAACCGCTTGCCCTGCGCCCCGCCACCACCCGACCCGCCGGAGGCGGAGCCAATACCTCCGTTAGCTCCACCACCACCACCGCCACCACCACCCCACAACTGAATCATGACGTGGTTGGCTCCGCTCGGTTTAGTCCAGGTATCGGAGGTATCGAACTCTTGAATGTCGACGATAGTGTGATCATGCAGCGCGTCGGCGTTGGAGCCGTCGGTCAGGGTCTCCAACTCGGACCCCGTGGCCGTGGTGTCAGAATGCGACGCCACCGTGTGGGACTCGGCATGGTGTGCCGACCCGGAGTGAGTCGCGTCCACCGTGGGGTTGGGGTAGGTCCCGCCAAGTTCCCCGCCCGCGGCGTCCCCCTGCTCGATGGCAATCTCAAGGTCCGGGATCATCACCCTGGTGTCGGTCACCGTGATGGTGCCGCCGGTGGTGATGCTGGCCTCCGCCAGGGGGATTTCCCAAAGCACCGTGTCGTTCTGCGTCAGAGCTGGCGCGCCCGCCCCCTCCGTACCGGCATGGCGGGCAATCCGCACCGTCTGGGTGATCCAATCCTTCTGGAGCACGATGAGGTCCACCCTGGTGGAGACCGCCGGGGTCGGCACCGCCACGGTCACCACGGCGTCGCTCTGGTACCAGGCCCCATGCACCATTGCCCGCCCGGTGGCCACACTAACTGGGGTGGCCACCCCGGTCACCGCCAACTCGTTCAACTGGTTGGTCAGCACCCCGGCGTTGACGCTGTGCCCCGACAGGGAGCGCCAGACCTGATGCCATTGGGACTCCGAGTATGGCCCGGCGTCCCCAAGGGTTATCCCGCCCCAGGGTCTACTGATTTCAGTCATGGGTAAATACCCTCTGCATATCTATGCCATTGGATATATATTACGCCCGCCCGGCCTCCGGGGGTGAAGCCCGTACCTAAATTCCTATGTATCGGCTGTGGTGCAGGATGCTGATGTCCGTCACCCCGGGCTGCGCGTCGGTGCCCTGCACCCGGATCTGGTTCACGCCCCCCGGCGCTTCCGGGTCCGGGGCCAGATGCCAGGTCTCCATCGCCGAGGCCGGGGTCAGCACCCCGATGAGGTTCCGACCCTGGTCGTCCATGACCGACTTGCGCCCATAGGTCAGGTCAATGGTCACGGTCCGGCCCGCTGGCACCTCGTAGCTCAGGGCAATCACCTCGCCCGTGGTGTTGTTCGTGATGATCGGGCTGTTGAACGGCCCGGTGATGGTGATCAGGGGATACTCCAGCCACGTCCCAGCGTAGACAATATTCTGGGTGTCGTCAATTGTGGCGGAGCCGAACGTGATGGGGAAGGTGATGGGGAACACCAGGTTGCTCAGACCCGCCAGGGTGACGCTGGTAGTGATCAGAGCCGGATCGGTGACCACGGGATTGTAGGCGACGAAACGCACCTGCTCCGTGAACCCCCACTGGTCCCACTGTGTGGATGCCTGGGGCGTGAACCCCGGCCCGGAGAGGATATAGACCTCCAGGTCCCGCAGGTTGCCGTCCGACAACCGGCGGCGCAGGGTCACCGGCACCGAGTTACCGGTTGGCCCCTGGTTGAACCGGATCGCATCGAGCAGGGCGCTCCGCCCCGCCCAGTACTCCTCCCGGCTGCAAAACCCCTGCCGGAGCAGCATGGTGATGAACCGGGGCGGTAGCCGGTAATCCACCACCGACTCCGCTCCACCCTGGGGGTCGCGGGTGGTCAGGTAATTGATTGATGGCATTCCCCAGCCCTCTTGCGTCATCACCCATTTGGGACCGACCCCGCTCTCCAGGTCATAGACGGTCCCATCCGCGCCGATGATTTGCGTGACCTCGGTGACGGTCATCAGATCCCCCAATAGCGGTCGTGGCGGCGTATCTCGAAGGCGGTCACCCCCGTGGTGCCCAAGCCCCCGGCGGTGACTCGATTGGCTCCCCCCGGCGCTCCTGGCGCTGGCACCAGGGCCAGTGTGCCCAGGCTGCTCCCCAACGCCACCTTGTCGATGTGGTTGACCCCGGAGTCGTCCACCACGGTCTTGGCCGGGCCGGTGAGGTCAATGGTCACCACCTCCCCGCTAGGAATGGTGTAGTCCAGGGCCACCGTGCTGCTGAACCGCCCGAAGGCATACTGCGCCTGGTCCATCACTTCCGCCGCCGTCAACTCCCAGCGGCCCAGGGTCACCTCCTGGAGGAACCCGTCGAAACAGACGCCGCCGCCCACACTGTTGCCGATTACCAGGTCGTTGGCGGCGTCGCTGCTGGCGGTGCCCACCGGGGTCTGGGTCTCGTCCAGGGGCACCGCCACGCCGTCCACGTAGATCACCGGGTCGTTGGTGACGGCGCTGCTGTCGTAGGTAATCGCCACCTTATGGATCTGCCCGATGGTGATGGCCAGGTCGGTGGTTTTCCAGATGCCCGAGGTGGTGGAGAAACTGTGATTGAACCGCAACCGGCAGGCCCCGCCGGACTCCTCAAACGTGATCAGTCCCCAGGTGACCTTGCCAACGGCTCGGCCCTGGCTGGCCTGGCCGTCAGAGTCGGCCTGCATCAAGAGCAGGGCGGTGCCGCCGCCGGCGAATAGGTCATTGATGGCAGCGGCGGCGGGCACGGTGATATCCCCGCTGGCCCCGTTGAACTCGTAACTGGTAGCGGTACCCACCGCCAGCAGCCCGGGCTGACCCTGGGTGACCCCGCTCACCGTGCCGTCGTTGCCGTTGCCGCTGCTATCCAGGGCGTTCCCGCTGGCCTCGCCCAGCCGCCAGTAACCCGCCGGGTTCAGCAGTTGGACGCCCTGGGGGTAGAAGAACGGGTCGGTGATAGCGCCGTAGGCGATGTTGACCATCGGGTTGGCCACCGGGCCGGTGATCAGAATGGTCGGCAGGGCGGGCCAGGAGCCGGGGTAGGTCACCACCGTGGCGCTCCCCACGGTCAGCGCGGTGTCGGTCCTGGTCGGGTTGTAGACCGTCGGGCTGTGGGCCACGAAGCGCAGAATCTCCGTGAACGCCCACTCGTCCCAGGACCGGCTGTCGGACCCCTCGAAGCGCGGCCCCTGGCCAATGAACACGTCCAGGGACCGCTGGCTCCCATCGGGCAGGTTCTTGCGCAGCTGGCCCGGCAATACCCCGCCAGCGGTCAGTTGGCGGTTGGGGCGTAACTGGTTCATCAGCGCGGCCCGCAGCGTCCAGTATTCGGCCCGATCACAACCGTCTGCCCGGAGCACCAGTTGGATCAGCCGTGGGCGCAGGTGGCTATCCCGCACGGTGGCCCCGTGCTGGTACGGCCCCCGGTGCGTGAGGTGCTCGATGGGCGGGGTTCCCCAACCGCCCTCGCTCAGCACCCACCGGCCCGGCCTGCCCGGAACGGTCAGATCGTAGGCCGTGCCATCGGGGGCAATGTAGGTGTCCCACTCAATCATTGTTGCCAGCATCGGCTAAATCCCGCTGGCCGCCAGGATTGCCCGCAGGTCCTCGCCAATGGACTGCGGCTCCTGGGGTGACGTGTACTGGGCGTTGACGTTGAAGGTATTGTTTCGGTTGACGTTGCTCACCATGCCGCCCGGCGGGATGGACACCAACTCCGGCCCCGTCTCCCCGACCACCGCCAGACCGTGCAAACCACCAGGCCCGCCATACTGCCGGGGCACCACGCCCGATTTCTGAAACTGGTTCAGGCTGCTCAGCAGGGCCTCCCCCCGGCTCTGGCCCTGCTTGAAAAAGCTCAGCACCGAATCCAGGAAAAAGTTCAGGTCCAACCAGTCCGGGACGGGTCGCCCACCCCTCGTGATGTCGGAGAGCAGGCCAGCGAACGCGCCCTCCACAAAGTCGGCGTCTGGCGGTATCCGCCCCGAGCCACCCGCGCCAAACTCTCCAGCGGCCTCACCTCTGGTCGCGGCCTGGGCCGCCGCCAATGCGCGGGCCGAGTTCGCCGCCTTATCCTGAGTCTGGCGCAGATTCTCGAAGAATGCGATGACCTTCTCCCCCACCTCCGGCCCGGCCATCAGCGCGAACTGTTCCATCAAATCCTCGACGCCAACCCCCGTGCGCCTGAACCCGGCTATCAGGTCCGGAACGGTCTGCCCGGTGAGTTCGGCGTACTGGGCCAGCAACTCGTCGGTGGTGACGTTCAGTTCCTCCAGTTTGCGCCGCAGGGGATCCTGCTCCCGCTGGTAGTTATTCCAGGATTCCCTGGCCTCATCGATCAGGTCCGCGTTACTCTTGAGTCGCTCGTTCTGCCGGTCCAACGCTTCGTTGGCGGCATCAGCGGCGGTCTCCTCCCGTTCAAAGAACTCAACGACGGCCTCGGCCTGGGGGCCGCCAAACCGGGCGAAGTCCCGCATCAGGTCCTGGACCGAGACCTGCGCCACCTGCAAATCATTGATCAGCTCGGCCCGGGTCTTCCCCGATATCCGGGCCAGCGCGTCCAGCACCTCGTCGGCGGACACGTCCAGATCGGCGAACCGCTGGTTCAACGGGTCCATCTCCCGGCCCAAATCCTCAAAGGATTCCCTGGCTCGGGCCACCCCCTCTTTCAGCGCGTCCAGTTGCTGGACCTGCTCCTCCCAAGCCTGCTGCTTCCACTCCTCATTCTGCTCCCGCATGGCCCTGGTCCGCGCATCTTCCGCGGTGACGATCTCGCCCACGGTGTTGGCGTACAGCTTGCCCTGCTCCACCAACTCCGCCTCCTGCTCCCGCAGCGCCGCCAGTTCCGACTCCAACGCCACTGTGCTATGGCCCCAGTCACGGGTGATTTCTCCTTGCTCGGCTAACCGCTTGTTGTACTCCTCCATGGATATGGTAGTGGTTTCCCAGCCATCGCCGAGGGGGTCGATGATCGTGATCTGTCCCTCCAACTCCTGGCGGATTTCCTGCATTCGGGTCTGTACCCGTTGCAGTCTCCGGTCGATATCGTTGGCCGACAGCACCTCCATGCTCTCGCTGGCATTGCCCAGCGCGTCGCCCAGTTTGTTGGCCTCCTGCCCAGCCTCCCGGCTCCTGCTGATGAACATCGGAATGGCGACGCTGGCCAGCAGCGCCAGGCCCGTCGCCAGTAGCACGATGGGGGCCGCCGGTCCCACCGCCAAGAGCGCGGTGGCCGCCCGCAGCGCGTGGATGCCAGCAATCATGTTGGGCAGGAATCCCAGGATCAGCAGCCCCGGCCCCGCGACCGCCGCGAAGCCCGCCGCCACCGCCCCCAGAATCACAATGGTGCGCCGCAACTCTGGCGACAGCCCGTTGAACCCACCGATGAGGTCGGTCAGAAATCCCACCAGTTGCGCCGCGATGGGCAGCAGTTCCTGCCCAAGCTGCACCTGGAGTTCATTGGCCGCCGCTGATAGCCCCTTCATCTGGTTGGCGAAGGATTCACTGGTCCGGGCCGCGTCGCCCTGGGCGTCCTTGGTGCCCTCCAGAATCAGGTTGAGCCGCGCCTGAATCTTCATCTGCTCCGTGATCTGGTTCTTGTTCGTGATCAGCCCCTGCCCCATCAGGTGCTGCTCAATCCGCGCCTCGGTGATCACGATGCCGTATTTCCGCACGGTCTCGGTATTGCCCACCAGGGCGGACTGGAAGTCACGCAGCACGTCGGCATCCGCGGCGTTGTTGAACGACGCCACGTCCACCGCCAGGGCGGTCAGTTCACGGGATAGCTCGAAGGCCCGGTCTCGGGCAAAGCCCATCGGCACGAAGGTGTCCTGGAGGGTGGCGAGGAAGCCCTGTAGTTCATACTTGGAGCGGTTGGTGGCGGCGGCGGTCTCAGCGGCCCACTGTTCGGCCTCGTCCGCCAGGGAGCCAAACACGATGTTGAACTTGGACTGCATCTCCTCCACGTCGGAGGCGGCCTGGACCAGTTTGAACCCAATCAGGCCGGCAGCGCCCGCGAAGGCGGTCAGCGCGAGGCCGGAGACCTTGGCGGTCTTGGCGATGTTCTTGAGGCCATTTTCGGTGGTGGCGTCGGCCTTGCCGAGCTTGTCCATGTCCCGGACATAGCCGTCGGCTCCCTCCACCACGGCGCGAACGCCAACGTCACGGAGCGCCATCACTTACCCCCTGCGAGATTGCTCGTTACGACGTTCCATCTCCCGGTGGATGGCGTCCTGCTGGTGCAGTTGGATCAGGTGGTGGACCCGGTAGTGCGCGATGCAGGCGGCGCGTTCGCCCACCTCCAACCGCTGCCACTCGGTCCAGTTGTAGAGGCTGAATAGGCAGGCTTCCCGCTCCTCAATCGGGGGCACCAGCACGTCCAGCAGCCGGTCATAGTGTAGGCCGGTTGACACCATTCCCGGTAGAGGATGGTCGCTGAGCAGTACGCCGTTCCGCCAGACTTTTCATGTCCTCCAGAGCGGCATTCACCTCCTGTTCCGGGGTGCCCAGCATCACCAGCAGTTGCCGGTTCAGGTGGTTCAATTCGGTCTCGGTGGCCGCGTGGTACTTGAGCCACTGGACATACCGCCCGGCACGAGCGGGGGATACGTCGATCTTCAGCGCCAATAGCAGATCGGCGAACCAATCCGATTCTGGCCCCTCCATTCCCTCGGGTAGGTGGTCCAGGCTGGTGCCGGTGAGCGCCAGAATGTCAGTGATCATCTCGCTGCGTTTGGCCTCGTGCAATTCCAGCGCGTAGACGTAATCTGGGTCGGCCTCGTTAGGCTCCTCCCGGCCCTTATCCTCGATGTAGACCATCGGGGGCTTGGGCTTGGTCAGCTCAAACTGCTCTTGGCGGAGCGTGATGGCCTTGGGCGCTGGGGGGCGCAGTTTGAGGCGCACCCCCGATGCCAAGGTCAAACTGGTGGGATTATCGAAATCTAAGGGCATGTCGCTCCTGCCTATTTTGCTCTACAGCGCGGCGGACGCCTTGACCAGGAATCCGTCGGTCTCATTACCTGCCAGCCCGCCGCCGTAAATCAGATTGACCTCGTTTTCGCACGGGGCCAACTTCGCCACGTAGTCGTTGGCCGGGATGCTGAACCCGGAGGCCTCGGGCAGCACATACCAGGAGAAGCCCCCGTTGATGGTCCGCAGAATGCGCCCGGCGGGGGCGGTGGTGCTGTGCGCCAGGTAGCCCACCGACGGGCTGCTGAACACGATGTGACGCACCGAGCCAGACCCGGATCCCGGGAAGGTCTTCTCCGTCCAATTCACCCCGGCGTCCAGCGTGTACCATAGCTGGCCGCCCGCATCGCCCACCAACCATTGGTCCTTCCCCCGCATCCAGACGGTGTTCAGGGCCGTCCCCGCATTCGGGCCGGTGACGCTGCTCCAGGTGGAGCCGCCGTCCCGGGTCAGGACAACCGCGTTGTTCGCGCCCACCGCCACCAGGTTCTCCGTGTCCAGGGCGTGAATGGCGGTCAGATTCTCGGTGGTGGCCACCCCCGCATCCAACACCGACACCCCGGAGGTGGGGTCAGCGGTGAAGTAGATATACCCGTTCTCCCCCACAATCCAGGTGTGCAGGGCAGTCACCGAGATCATCGCCAGGGGGCCATTCCCGGTGACGAACCCGGTGGTCACCTCGGTCCAGGTCTCGGTGCCATTCAGGACATCCGCCAGCGGCGCGTAGTGGAGACTCTCCGAGTCCTCGGAGATCACCACCAGGTCGGTCCCGACGCAGGAAAATGCGTTGGGGTCCTGGTTGGCGGCCAGGGTATCAATCAGGGTGTCCGCCCAGGTCGCGCCCCCGTCCTGGCTATAGATCACCTCGGCAGCCAGCCCGGGCGACCCGCCAGCGGTCAGGGTCAGGCCCAGCACCACGTCACAACCATTGGAGGGTATTCCGCACTCACCGCAGACAATGGTGTCACAGACCCGCACATCGACGATCTCCTGCACGATTTGGGAGGCCGCCTGTTCCGCGAACTGGACCGGGAGAATCTCGTAGTACGACTCCCCGGTGAAGGGGACTTCCTCGTTCACCACCTCTTGCTCCGAGGCCATGAGTGACCCCAGGTCAGTGGTGCCGTAGGTGGTGGGGGTGGCCTTTTCCAGGACCGCGATCTTGGACCAGCCGGCGTTGAAATTCTGCGGGTCCTGGCACAGGCCCATATGGACCTGCAAATCGTGGACGCAGCCGTTCCGAGCCAGCTTGAGCAGCGTGCTCTGCCGGTCCGACAGGTAGTAGGCGGTCACCGGCAGGGTGGGCAGGCCCGGCTCTCCCCTGATCCGCCCGATCACCTGGAAGTGTCCGTAACGCCGGGGGTCCGGCGCTCTGATGGCGGTCACGTCGCCCTGCGGAAACGAGGCGGCTCCCGCCCGCCAGAGGCTCTCGTAGGAGGGAGCGTTGTTGGGGCCAGCGCCGAATTCGATGAGCCAAAGCCGACTAAATTGCCGTTGCTGGACATTCCGGTTCAGCGTCATGGGGTTACCCTCCCGTCTGGTACAGGTTTAAGAGTTTCGTCGCTGAAACCCGATACGCCGCCTGGAGCGCCGCCGTGACTTCCTGGGGGCGCTGGCGGGCATCCTCGCGGGTATATAGCTCCCGGTTGAATAATTGATGGTTGAGTTCGACGGCTATCTCCTGGGGCAACCCCAGGTCTGATAGGTCTGGAGGGCCAACCCGGACGCCCAGATCAGGCCGGTCTTCGTGGCCCACCGGCACGTCCACCAGGTACCAGTACCCGTCCAGGTCGGTGTAGACGATCCGGGCTACACCTGGGCGGCGCGTCCGAGCGCGAGACCCGGTTGGTTGACCAGGTGCCATGCGTTTATCGCTCCTCGTCTGGTGCCCAGAGGATTGAAGGTATCCGAGTCGCTGAGCTTGAACTGCGCCGATGCGGTGGGGTTGCTCCAGACCATCGCCAGGTCCTCGGTGTGGAGCTTGACGATGCTGTTGAGGTTGGAACAACCGCATATCTCCCGGTCCATCAACGCTAGGCTGTAGTATACCACAGCCCTTTCCAGCATCAGGGCCATCGTCCGGGTGGGGGTAGCCAGTTGGAGGTCGCGGTACCCGGCACGGTAGTGCATCTGCACCTGATCCGGCTGACGGCACACGGTGAGAGTGGTCAGATCAAAGTCCTCGTCAGTGGCGTTCCAGGTTCCCGGGATGGGGCGCACGATTCCCAACCGTTCGTTGACCGGGCTGAGGAACCCGGTCTGATTGGAGAGGGCGCTCTGCTCGGTGCCCCAGGGCTGCCAGATGAGGGACGCCTGGGTCTGCGGATCGTTATAGTGCCGGTACACGTCCAGCACCGAGAGGAAGTTGTCGTCGTCATCGCCGTCAATTGACCCGGCTCCCAGGGCCTCCCACAAGTCCGGGTTGACCAGCTGGTGCCGCCACATCTTGATGGTGGCGATCCCGTTGGCGAAGGTCACCTCCCGCAGGGGGCGCACCTCCCAGGCGTCGTTGCCGGAGTGGAAGGGGAAATACACCGCCAGTTCCTCCTCGTCGGTTACCGTGGTGGTCACCTGGACCCAGGCGGTCTCGCTGTAGCCGTCACTGTCCTGGTCCTCGTAGGTAACTGGTGCGTTGGCGCTGAGCAGGCTCTTGGCCGACACGCCCCCCATGATGAAGTGCCCCCAATCAGCGCGAATCCCCTGGCGGAATCCCCTGGCATTGAAGCCAGCGTAGCTGAACACCTCGGTGATACCGGGGGCGATGGTGGGCTGAATCTCATCCACCTCCCAGGTGGGCAGCAAGCGGAACCCCAGATGCCGCTCCAGGTCGGATTCTGCCTGGGCAATGAATTGTGCCACATCCTCGCGGGAGATGGCCCCGGCCTGCTGCCAGGAGTGTTGCGGCCAGGCCAGCGCGCATGAGGTGTGGGGCAGAGCCGTGGTGGTCACGCCGTTGAAGTGCAGCGGGTTGATGCCCACCATCCCGGCCCAGCGGTCCAGAGGTAGCTTGGTCAGTGTCTCGGCTCGGGCCATGTCATCCCTCCCGGTGCGTCAGGCTGTGGACCATCACGGCAACCCCCGAGATTGCCAGTAGGTCCACCACTATTCTACTCCATCCGCCGAGCAACCAGATGCAAAAGAGTAGCCCGGCCGTCCAGAAAGATAAACAGTAAATACACTGGAGGAGCCGGGCCAGAGAGTGGTCAGGATATACCACGGGGACGCCATCCTCATGCTCGATGCCAGCCCGTTCCCGGAGCCAGACCAGCATGGAGAAAGGTCCCCGCTCGTTGATGAACATGAAGGCCAGCCGCCAGGCGGCGATGCCCAGGATCGCCAGGTCCGGCAGGCTAATCCCGTTGTATTCGGGCATTCAGCAGCCGGACGATATCAACGCGATTCCTGCCCTGCCGCTCCGTACTCAGCGCGAGGGCAGCGGTTTCCGGGTCGATGTCGTCGATGATCTTCCGCAGCGGGCTGGGCGTCCAGTAATTGATCTGCTGTGGGTCGAGCCGCGAGTAATCCACGGTGGTGACCGGCTCCGGCGCGTCCGGCAGGGTGGTGGTGACCGGCTCCGGGTCCGGGAAATTACTGATGGTCTCGTAGAGCGGACTTAGCGACACCATCGGGGTCATCGGCGTCATGGGCGTCTCCAGACGGTCCACCGGGGCCGCTGGCTCTGGCACGTTGGCCCGCCGGAAACTGCCCCGCCCGATCAGCCAATCCACATGCTCGGGGTAGACCCAACTGAGCCGGTTGCTCCCCGATGCCGCAAACCGATATCCAGCCGACCCTGGGGGCCGGTAGGTCTGGATGCCCTGTTTCTCTCCAGTGTACTCGATCAACACGAGGCCCTCGGCCTGATTATTCATAATCGCCATCCTCCCCGGCGCAACCTTCGATTTGATGCCGCCCCCACCGGGGCAGCCACTACAACCGGCCATCAGTGCCTCCGGGTGCTCCCACAGTTGGGACCACTTTTCTAAAATCGCTGCTTTACCAGCCTCGAACTGGCTCATGTTATCATCCCGGCGCTGTCCCGTGAATTTTCGGTAGGTGAACAGGGGCACCGACAGCTTGGTGCCACAGATGCCTTTGGAGGCGAATTTCAACTGTAGGTCCCAATCCTCCCAATGGCTGAGGTATGGGTCGAACCCCTCCACGGCCAGGAAGTCCTGCCGGCTCACCAGGCAGGTCACGCTGTGGATGCAGCCACTCCGGACCAGCAGCCCGGCGTCGAACTCCGGAGGGTCGTACAGGGTAATATCGCCGTCACCCTTATCATCCCACCATTGCCCATATATTACGCCCGCCCCAGCCCGCCAAGCCGCCACCATGTCGTGGAGGGCGTTGGGCTGGAGGTAATCGTCGGCGTCCAGGAACACGAGCAGTTGCCCGGTGGACATCAGCACCCCGAGGTTCCGCGCCGCGCCCGGGCCGTGGACGTTGGCCTTAGTTGCGTCCACCACTCTGGCCCAGGGGTGGTGCACCTGGAGCGGATGCCTGGTGTCGTTGACCACCACCACCTCCCAATCCCGCAAGCTCTGGGCCTCCACCGAATCCAGCGCGTCCACCATCAACCCCTCGTGGCCCGGCCCCACGGGAATTATCACGGAGACGATGGGCCGCTCATAGCTGGGGAAGTGCCAGCACTTGCCACCGTTGATCTCCTGCGGAGGTACTGCCGGGGCAGCGGGCAGGACCAATGCCTTGTCCCGGCTCCAGGGATACCACCCTGCATAATTCGGCATGGTCTCCACCGATGACATTTGGCCGTCCCGGAGCCGGTAGATCAGGGTCACCCCTCTGGTGACTCGCTTGGGCACAAACCCCAGGGAGGCGGCGCGGGTCCAGAAGTCGGCGTCCTCACTGGTACGCCACCTCCGGCGGTAGCCACCGGTCTGCTCCCACACCCGGCGGCGATACAGAGAGGTGGATGGCACCTGGTTCCGCTGCATCATCTGCTGGCCGAACGCGAAATCCGGGGGCCAACTGGAGACGCCCTCGGCCCCGATGGTGCGGTCCGGGGTGCCATCCTCTTTGACGAATTTGACCGCGCCGTAGGCGATATCCACCCCCCGGCTCCGGTCCAGACCTGCCGCCAGGAACTCCAGTGTGCGGGGTGCCAGGGCGTTGTCGGCGTCCAGTGGCAGGATGTAGTCACCAGTGCTCTGCTCGATGCCGAAGTTCAGCGCACCGGAGAGGTACAGATTGCTGGGGGGGCTGACCACCCGGATGCGCTGGTCGGTGGCCGCCAACTCGTCAGCCACCGCCCGGCTGGTGTCGGTGGAGCAGTCGTCCACGATCACCATGTCCCAATCGGTCAGCGTCTGGGCAATGACGCTGTTGACCGCGGTCGTGAGATAGCGCCCCAGGTTGTAGAGGGGCACCACCACTGACACCTTGGGTCGGGTGGCCTGACTCTGCTGCACCATCCGCCGGTAGAGACGATCATATCCGATGATCCGGTCCTGCCATTGGAACCGCTCCTCAACGTCAATCCGCGCTTCCCGGGCAATGTCCTCACGGTTAATCCTGGCCCATTTGATGCCCTCCGCCAACCCGTCCAGGTCGCCTGGGGTGGCCAACCAACCAGTCACCCCGTGCTTGATGATCTCGTGCTGACCGCCCCAATCCCAGCCCACCACGGGCACCCCCGCGGCCATCGCCTCCAGCGTCCCGACGCCGAAGGTCTCCCTGGTGGTACAGAGGTATATCTCCGCTTCCTGGACCACGACCTTGGCCTCGGTGAAGGGCAGGGTGCCGGTCACCGTGACGTTGGGCAGCGGCTCCATGCTCTGGGGGTAGTAGGTGGTGAGAAAGCTCTGCCGGGGCATGAGTCGCCCCAACTCCACCAGGGGCCAGGGGTCACACACTGGGTCGGGACGGCTCTTGTTCCAGAGGACATACCCCTGGCTCCGGCCTGGGTCATACGGCCAGTCCTCCAGGTCCACGCCGTGGCTCAGGACCGACGGGCTGAGCCACATATTGCGCCGGATGGCCTGAGCAACCCAGGCGGACGGCGCGGTGACCGCATCGGCCTGGCGCATGGCCTGGACCACCCTGGCGTTCAAATCGTAGTGCCAGTTGGCCCACTGGTACTCGGCCCAATAGAGGCCGTGGCAGTGGACCACCCAGGGCTTGCCCGGCGGAACGTCGGGGTGGTTCCCGGCATGGGTGGCAATGATATCGGCCTGGGCGATGGTGGGCACGATCTCATAGCCCAGGGCCGGCAGGTGCCGCTCCTGAGCTTCCACAACTCGGCGGATCCCACCGTCGCCCTGGTCGTCGCCCCGGAAGTTGGGCAGGAGGTGCAGTTTTAGTGTCTCTACCATAGGGCGTGTGTACCTTCGATCCTTCTAAGGCTTCGGGGCTGATGTGTCAAGAGCAGCACGCCGCGCAGCCCGGCACCTGGGCCAGCCCCAGGCACCCACATCCGGCCTGGGCGTCCGCTGATACCCCTGAGACCCAACATCTTTGACTCTCCCGCACCATATCAGATGTGTTAACGCCCCCTCACAAAATCCGGGACCGCCTCAAACTGTCTCACGCCAACGCCTCCCATTCTCCAACCCATTCCCACCATTCAGCAATAATCTCTGGATTCAGCGGGAAGGGAGAATTCCAACGGTAGCGTAGGGGCATGAATTCCTGACGATGGCACCGGGAACATTCCCGTACTCCTACCGCGTTGCCCTCGAAAATGAACATGACAGGATACCGCGCAAAGTGCCATTCTTTCAAGAATCCCGGATTCGGCCAATAGTCCCAATGATGCTGGCCCAGCCGCAGTTTGTTCGGGAATTCCTCGAAGCATTCCGGGCAAGACCGGTTCTGTAGGGTCACGCGGGAGCCGCCCCTTCCCGCTCCTCGCGGATTGACTCGCTGGAGACGGTGCCGATGTGTTTCCATCTGCGCCCTTTAACGATATTGCGTATAGTGCCCCAGGGGAGATTGAAACGTTTCGCCAGGTTCTTATAACCCCCCTCACCTGATTGATAAGCTCTGCGAATTTCTCGTACTTGATTAACTGTCAACTTATGCCATTCATGGTCCTCACCCGACCGATTATTGCCAATTCGATATCCTTCAGAAACGTTGTGAGCGCGGCTTACATAGGCTAGATTCTCGAGATTATTGTTATTGCGGCTGCCATCAATATGGTGGACCTCCTTACCATCTGGAACAACACCAAGAAAAGTCCTGGCGACTAATACATGAACTGAGAAAGGAAACCGTTGGTTGTCTTGGTATAGGATAATATATGGATATCCATGAGTCAGACAGGTTTTTAGGATTCGTCCGACCTTAGAATTAGTCTTGTTTTTCAGACTGCGGACACGCCCCAAACTGCTGATTTCGTAATCCTGTTCAAACCCCACTACTGGACGCCATTCTTCCGTCTGGGTATTCATGTGATACGCTCACCGTCCCTATATGGGCAAATAAGTCGCCCCGAGGATGAATTAAATCCGCAGGCCAAGCCACCCCTTTTCTTGCCGCTTCACGCCTGCACCAATCCAATTCGGTTTCACCTGCTCTTAACCCTGCTGTCCAGGGTCCGACACCACGTTGGTATTGTCTAGTTTCCAATCTTGGGTGTCCACTAGCTACATGAGGCTCCGGTGAGTCGGGGTCCAGCAGTAGCAGGGTCTGCCCCTGGGAGGCGAAGAACTCGCCCCGCAACGGCTGGGTCCAGCCGATGTACCCCAGGCGGATGCACGCCACCCGCGGATCGTTCCGCAGTATCGCCGCCAGGGGGTCCAGCCGGAGGTCACGCACCAGCCGCCAGTCATCCTCCAGGGGCAGGATGATATCGCAATCCTGGTGAATGGCCTGGGTGCCGAGGTTGTAGTTGGCCCCGTACCCCTGCCGTCCGCTGTTGCTGCTGGTCAGCCTGGCCACCCAGGTCAGCCGTTGCGCGTAGTTCAGGATGGTCTCCCAATGCTCTTGGCGCGAGCCATCGTCGGCGATGTGGAGGTGGACCGGCTCTGTGGTGTGGAGGTAGCTATTGAGGCCCTCCAGGGTCTCCAGAGCATAGTCGGTGCGTTCGTAGGTGAGCAACATGATGCCAATCATCGTTACCTCTGCACCATATATGTTCGTTGCACCAGGGGTGCGCCCTCTGGCAATGCCTGACACTGCTGCATCAGCTGAGAAACGTGAGGTTTAAGTTCAACTATCAAATCCCCCAGATCTCTGTCCATCACCGCACCTCAAAAACGGTCCTGCTGGCGTCCCTCCCCGTCACCGGAATTGTCACCAGCGGGCGAACCTCCCGGCCCGGGGCCAGGGTGACCAGCATCTCGCCAACGGTGTCCAGGTCCGGGTGAACCGCCAGCCCGGGCCCGTCGCCCTCCAGCTGCGTCTCGAAGAAGAAGACTTCGCAGGCGGCCATCCACTCCGCCAGGCGCTCATAGGCCCGGTCGCCGTGGCTCTGCACCAGGTAGGGGAACGTGCTGAACATCATCCCCACGTCAAAGTTTCTGATTGTGGGAATGTGATAGACCATGATATCGGCATGCTGTAAGAACATAGTTCCGAAGGGGAAGAGCCGCCACAATTCGCTGCCCTGTTTTATCGAGTCCTCCCCTGACCGAAAACCGCCCAAATCCAAGCCGATGGTGTTCATGCCCTCGGCAGAGGCCAGGGCGGGAAAATCCCCCTGGTACGTCCCCAGGTCGATAAAGAACTTACCCAGCAGGGGCAGGGTGAGGTCAGTATGAGCGCCCAGCGCCTCCAGCACCGCCTGCCACCGCCGGGCCACCCGGGGGGTGTCCAGCGTCTCTCCCGTGGCGGTGGGCCAATCGGCGAGGGTCCGCATCAGCAGCCAGGAGTCGGAGTAGGGGCTTTTCTGCGGGGCCGGGTCAGTGAGCAGGTGCGCCTCTTGCCAGTCCACCACCCAGGGCCAGTTACCCTTCGCGATGATGTTGGACTCCCCCCCGGATTGAGGGCCGGTGAGGTCGCCGTGGCGCACCCCGAGGTCCCGCAAGCAGGCCAGCATTTTGACGCAGTTGCGGCGGAATAGCTCAGGGTCGGTGACGGGTTCGCCGTCGCCCAGATCCTCCTGGAGAACGTAGTTATCTCCGCTGGAAATCAGCCGGGGCACTACCTCCAGTCCGCTCAGAAGCTTGAGCATCTCCGCCTCATTACGGAGGCCCCGAAGGTTTTCCTCAATGTTAACGCCGCTCTCGTCAAGCTGCTTAAGGATATACGAGGTCCCGAACTGATCCTTGACCCGGTCCACCCTCAGGCCGAGGTGCCCACCAATTTGCTTGATTAGTTCCAGGGATCGTCGCTGAATTTCCATTCCCGGGTTACCTCCTGTTTAATTCGAGCCTGGTTCTGCCGCGGCCAAATCAGTATAGTGCTCCCGGACCAGCGCCGCCGCCGCCCGCAGCTTCGCGGGCCTGGTGGCGGTGTCCGTCTCATCATGTACTCGATACCAGTACGGGGGCCGCTTACTCGCCACCCGGTGCAGGTTCCCCAGCCGGCCCTTGGCCGCCAGGATGGAGGATATTAGCACCGTGTCACATTGGCCCGCCGCCGACTCCGGCGGGAAGCCCCCTGTTAAGTGCCACAGATCCTTGTGCACCATCGCCGCGTTGGAGGCCAGCGATTGGGTGCGCCCATCGGAATACAGGATGTCCAGGTAATAGTAACCGTGGCGATTCTGGAATTTCTGCCAGGCCGCCCAGCAGTCGGCCACCGCATCAACTTCCAAGCGGTCATCACTGCCCAGCATCAGAACGAGATTATTCCGAGCCAGGGCCACACCGAAGTTGAATGCGTGCGCGACGCCGGAGACCCAGGGAGTTTCCCAGATCACCAGGTTGCAGGGGGGGTCAGTCCAGAGGGGGAGGTCCAGGTGAGCGCCGTCGGCGATGACCACCACCTGGTCGGGCAGAAGGGTCTGGGTGGCGATGGAGTCAAGAGCCTCCCTCAGCCACCGGCTGTTCGCCGGGTGCGGTCCCACAGGCATGGTGATGGTAATCGGAGCGGACTTAGTCCTCAACTTGCCTCCAGTTTTCGCGCCGGATGATGCGCCTAACAGTCATACGGCTCACCAAGAATCGGCGGGCGATGGCGGTCTGAGTCATGCCAGCCCTGGTCAGCCTGTGAATTTCGAATACCTTGGCATCGTTCAACTTGGAATTCCCGTTGCGCTCACCACGTGCCATTCGTTCGGGGTGGCGAACGCTCCCGTGCCGCCCCTTCCGGCTCATGTCCGATTGGTTATCTGCCGCAGTCCCATCAAACAGATGCCCAGGCCGAACACAGGGAGGGTTGTCACAGCGGTGGAGGACGTACAGACCATCCGGGATTGGGCCAATGAGAGTGGCATAGATGTGCCGGTGCGTGTAGACCAGTCTTCGTGTCCCATCGGAACGGCTGCCGACACTGAATTCGCCATAGCCACTACCGGCGGTGCCTGCCATCCATACCCAGCACTGCCCCAGTTCAGGGCAATGGTCAGGTAGGGGGCCAGCGGGGTTAACCTTGCTCCAGAAGCGTGGTGGGAGAAGCGGACTGCCCCAGAGGGGAGCGTCGGGGGATAGAAGCGTGGTAAACTGTAACTGCATCGTTTGGATTGGCCTCCTTCGATGCCACGGTCCCGGGATGTGATACCATCGCCGGGACTCTTTTTGGCTCACCGCCATTATACTACTTTACGCGCTGCGCAGATATTCTCGATCATCTCCTCGAACGAATACTCCCCCAGGATTTCCAGGGTGTCCTGGCGCTCGGTGCATAGCCTCAGGTTGCCTCCCCGGTCAGTGGGCACGACCCGGATATCCGGGCGTAACCGGCTGCCGACGGCCTCCAGGATATGGACCTTCATTGCGTATGCGCCCGGCAGATGCGCCAGCCCCGTGATGGACGAGTCCAGCGCCAGATCGATTAACCGCCCCGCCAGGTCATCGACGAACCAGCCGCTCCAGCGGGAGGTCCAGCCCTCCACCGTCGCGCCCGAGGGCTGGCCCAGGAACCAGTCCAGCAACCCTAATTTCTTCGGGCTGAACCCCAGGAACGAACAGCGCACGGTGAGGTGTGGTCCATAGGTGACCTCCCCGGCCAGCTTGCTCAGGCCGTACAGGTCGCCCGGGCTGGGCGGCGAGGACTCGCCGTAAGTGTGTCTGGTCAGGCCATCGAAGACGCAATCGGTGGACACCTGCACCAGCCGCCCGCAATGCTCGGCCAGGTTGTGGGAGCCGAAGGAGTTGACCCGGATATACTCACTCGCTGGCAACTGCCGGGGGCGCACAATGCCAGCGCAGTTAA
>Ga0326597_10000768_pt1 | contig 54880 bp, 55 predicted proteins | sample RVTome_12_FD_203789 | JGI IMG/M metagenome (GOLD analysis project Ga0326597, IMG submission 203789) | Soil microbial communities from uranium-contaminated site in the Upper Colorado River Basin, Wyoming, United States - RVT100D185 | ecosystem: Environmental > Terrestrial > Soil > Contaminated >... | reverse complement strand
GACCAGCATCCTCGGCATGGCCCACACCCTCAACCGCAGCGACGTCGAACTCGGCACGGACATGCGCAAGATGCTCATCGAACGGGTCACCCACAACGCCGTCCGTCTCGACCGGCTCCTGCAGGACCTCCTGGACGTGGATCGGCTGAGCCGCAATGTCGAACAGGTCCGGCTCCGCGCCACCGACCTGCACGACCTGGTCGTCCGCGTGCTCGAACGGTTCGACCAGTCCACCAAGACCATCGAAGCCGCGCTGGAGCCGGTCACCGCACCGGCCGATCCACCCAAGCTCGAGCGCGTCGTGGAAGCGCTCGTGCACAACGCGATCCGCCACACCCCCGACGGCGCCACCATCCGGGTCACCCTCGGTCTGCGCGCCGACCGACCCCGGTTGATCGTCGAAGACGACGGCCCCGGTGTCCCCGACCAACTCAAGCCCACCGTCTTCGTCCCGTTCGTGCAGGGCGAGGCCACCAGGACCGACGCCAACCCGGGCACCGGGGTCGGACTGTCGCTCGCCCGCCACCTCGTCCTGCTCCACGGCGGCCGCATCTGGGTCGAGGACAGCCCCGAAGGCGGCGCCAGCTTCCACGTCGAACTGCGACCGCTCGCCGGATGACCGACGGGCTCCCGGCAAGGGCCTCGTAGACGGTTCGCCATCGCCGTGTCGGATCCATCCCAGGAGACGGGGGAGAAATCGCCGCTCCAGCTCGAGATCCCGTGGGACACGGGCGGCAGGTCGATGGGCTCGTGCGGTTGCGGGGCCCGGCCCCGTAGGGCTACGGAAGGCCGCGCAGCGGTTGGGGGGTCCAGTCGGGCCAGCGCGGCGGGTAATCGGCAACCCCGTAGCGGCACGACGCGACCTCGAACGGGCCGTCGTCGGAGGCGTTGTCCCAGAACAAGATGCGGCAGCAGTGCGGGACGGCATCGGCGACGAGCGGCCACAGGCGTTCGTAGCGCGCGGCGAGCTTGTCGGCCGGGACGTCGTGTCCGCCCGCGGCGACACGTGTGGACACGCGCGGTCCGGACAACTGGAGCGGGATCAGCACGGCGTGCAGGACGACGTCGTAGCCGGCAGCGAGGGCGTCGGTGAGGAGATCGAGCTTGGAAGGGTGGGAGAACACGGTTTCGGCGCAGAAGTCCAGGCGCGCGTCGATCAGCGCCTTCCGGGTGGCGGCCGCGATCTCGACGGCGTCGTACGCCCGTGCGACCTCGTCGCCTGGGAAGCGGGCCTGGGCGATCCGGTCGGCGTTGACGAACGGCAGGCCGGGGCGGGCGGGCCGGATGGCGCGTTCGTACAGGGTGGTCTTCCCGGCGCCGTTGGGGCCGGCGATCAGGTCGAGGCGGCTCATAGCGGTCGGCGGGTGCCGTCTGGGGCGATCTCGACGAGGGTGCCGTCGTCGTCGAGCGACACGGTCGCGTGGCCGGTCGCGGCGCGTTCGGCGGCACCGAACGACTGTGCGGCGGCGAGCTCGGCGATGCGTGCGTCGACCTGGCCGTGCGCGAGCGTGCGCTCGTCGCGGGTGAGCGCCGAGAACTGCGCGCGGCCGGCGATGGCGTCCAGCACACGGCGGTGTCCAGTCGACCCGGCACGTTCGACGTGCATGCCGATCCTGGCCCAGTGGGTGATCTGCTCGGCGATCGAGCGGTTCTCGGCCGCGGCGACGTCGGCCGCAGCGGCAGCTGGTTGCCGCACGTGTCGTCGAAGACGGGCAGCCGGCCAGACTCTGCTGCCCGGCCGGGGCAGCGATCACCGCTTCCGGAGGGCGACGTCCAGCTCGAATTCCCATGACGCCGCGGCGGTGCGACAGTTGACGAGCAGCCCACAACTCTTCATACCTGGCGGCAACAGGGCCGGGATCAACGCCGGCTCGTGGGGCCAGATCGTCCCGAGGGCCACGCTGCCGGTCACGGTCTGGGCAGGCTGGCTCCAGAGCACGACAGGGGCGTCCGTTGGTACTGGATCGTCGGACGCAGCGACCACGACGACCACGTCGTGGACAGGGGAGATACCCACGTTGGTGATCTCGAGACAGGTCTTGGGGCCGATGGGGCCGGGATACCTCAGGGAGCCCAGCCGTGCCGTCAGGCTCGGTCCGGCGCTGTCATCCGAACGGGCGCTCGATGGCGCAGGAGCGCGCCGGCGGCGTCGACGGGCCCCGACGCGCACGAAGACGCCTGCCACCGATGCGATTCCCAACGTCGTCGCCGACGTGAGGAGGGTCGCGGTGAAACTCACGGCTGTTCCAAGGATCAGCCCCTCGCGCGGCACTGTACTCCGGTCCGATTCCCGTGCGGTGGGCGGTGCCCCGCGCTCTCTCGAGGGGTCGAGAAGAGCCGCGTCCGCCCACCATTCAGGAGGCGCGTGGGGCCTCGGCCCAAGGGACCAACCGGGGTACCACGCGCTTCGGCGATAGCACCACGAACAGAAGAGGGGCCTGTCCCGGGTGTCCACCGCAGGGGGCCACTCAACCCCATCTGGGAACACCTGGAAACTGACGTCAGTGTCAATAGTGCAAATTCCGCGTTGCCACTTGGCGAGATGACTCGGGAAGGCGTGCCATGCAGGAGTTGGCGACGTGGTCGGCGAAAGACCTCCGGACCGGGTCGGACATCGCGCCCGTTCCATCGGAGGTCGAATGTCCACGAGTTCGAGGTGTCGACGCCGGCTTGCGGCCGGCACCCTCATCGCCGTGCTGGCCTTCGGGCCCACCTGAGGGCCACGGCCTGCTGCTGTTCGACCTCGCAGCCTTCGACCAACTCCCCGAGTCGGAGCGACCGGACCCGTCGCTTCGCTGCTCGCCGTCGGCCTGGCCGGCCTACTGTCCGGTCACTGGAACCCGCAGACGAGTCGACGGCGGCAACTGGGGCGCTGACGACGACTACCCACGGAGGTTACCGGTGCGAGCAGTCGTCTACGACCGGTACGGCCTTCCGGATCTGCTGCGCGTCGAGGACGTGCCGACGCCGACGCCTGGCCCCAAGCAGGTGCTGGTCGCAATCGCCGCGACATCGATCAACCTGTCCGACTGGGAGTGCCTCCGCGGGACGCCGTTCTACGCCCGCGTCGATGGCCTGCGCGCACCGTCACGGCGGATCCTCGGCTCTGACATCGCCGGTCGCGTCGAGGCCGTCGGTGACCAGGTCACCCGCTTCCGACCCGGCGATGCGGTCTATGGTGACAACATGGGCCTCGAGGGAGGTTTCGCCGAGTTCGCCCTGGCGCCCGAGGGGGCGTTGGCCCACAAGCCCAGCGAACTGACCTTCGCGGAGGCCTCGACGATCCCGCAGGCAGGTCCGATCGCGCTGCAGGGCACCGCCGACCTCGAACCGGGGCAGCGGATCCTGATCAACGGCGCCGGCGGAGGCTCGGGCTCGTTCGCGATTCAGCTGTCCAAGCGCGCGGGGGCGCACGTGACCGGGGTCGACAACACCTCGAAGCTCGACTTCATGCGTGCTGTCGGCGCCGATACGGTCGTCGACTACACCGCCGAGGACTTCACACGCCTCGGGCCGTTCGACCGGATCCTCGACCTCGTCGCGCAACGTTCGGTCTTCGCCCACTGGCGCGCCCTGGCCCGGGGCGGCACCTATCGCTGCGTGGGCGGATCGGTCCGCTCGCTCCTGCGTGTCGTGACAGCCGGCGCGCTGATCGGCAAGCTCACCGGTCGCAGCCAGGGTCTGCTGATGGTGAAACCAGGCCCATCCCGGTTCGGGCCACTTGCGGACCTGTGCGTGGCCGGGGATGTCGTGATCCACATCGCCCGCACCTTTCGGCTCGACGAGGTTCCGGACGCACTGACCTACGTCGGGACCGGACACGCCCTCGGCAAGGTCGTCGTCGAGATCCCATGATTCGATGGGCGCGCCGTCGACTCGCCCGGTGAGGTCAGCGTCAGTCCCGGCGGCGGTAGGCGTACATCGTCAGTGGTCCGAAGACCGCAACGATGGCCGCGCTCATCAGGAGCACGCGCGCGATGTCGCCCGTCTCGACGACCCCGTGCATCAGGCCGCGAACGGCGGACACGAGGACCGACACCGGGTTGACCCGGACGAAGCCCTGCAACCAGCCGGGCAGCGACTCGATGGGCACGAAGACGTTGCTGACGAACGTCAGCGGGAACATCACCATGTTGCCCAGCCCGAACACGGCCTCGGGGGAGCGCATCGTGACGCCCGCCAGCGTCCAGGCCCACGAAACGCTGAAGGCGAAGACGAGCATCAGGCCGACCCCGGCGACGACGCCGATGAACCCGCCGGCGGGGCGGAACCCGAGGATCAGCCCCAGGACCAGGATCATGACGGACGCCATGACGTACCTGGCGGCGTCGGCGAGCAGCGGTCCGACCAGCGTGGCCGGTCGCCAGATCGGCAGGGACCGGAACCGGTCCTGGACGCCCTTGGTGATGTCCCGGTTGAGGGTGTGCCCGGTGTACATGCTGATCCAGGTCACCTGCATCACGAGGATTCCGGGCAACAGGTCCTCCAGGTAGGTCCCGGTCGACCCGGCGACCGCGCCGCCGAACAGGAATGTGAACATCAGCAGCATCATCACCGGGAACACGGTGACGTCGAGAAGTTGCTCGGGGACGTGCTTGATCTTGAGCAGTCCGCGCCACGCGAACGTCAACGAGACCGACAGTGGCGAAGGCCGCGCGGGGCGGTCCTGGGCCGACGACACGACACCGAGGATCCGCTCGACCTCGGTGGCGGCTGGTTGTGCGGTGGTCGAGCTCATGAGCGGACCTCCTCAGTGGTATCGGCCGTGGTCAGGCCATCGTCGACGGCTGACCCGTGGCCGTCGATCGGCGTCTGGGGTGGCTGCCCGGTGAGCGCGAGGAAGACCTCGTCGAGGCTGGGCCGGCCGAGCGCGAACTCGGTCGTCACGATCCCGGCGTGGGCGAGCTCGGTGAGCGCACGGGCGACCCGGTCGGGATCGGCCACGCGTGCCGACAATGCAACGGGGTCGGGTTCACGATGTACGGACACCTGCAGGGCCGCGGACAGCAGTTGTTCGGCACGTGGCCGCTGGTCCGGATCACGCAGGCGGACGTGCAGAGCACCGGCGCCGACGGAGGCCTTGAGTTCTCCGGTGGTGCCCTCGGCGATGACGCGGCCGTTGTCGATGACCGCGACCCGGTCAGCCAGCTTGTCGGCCTCGTCCAGGTACTGGGTGGTCAGCAGCACGGTCGTCCCGCCGGCGACCAGCCCTCGGACGATGGCCCACACGTCCCCGCGGCTGCGTGGGTCAAGGCCGGTGGTCGGCTCGTCGAGGAACAGCAGCTCGGGCGTCACGACGATCGACCCGGCGATGTCGAGGCGACGCTGCATCCCGCCCGAGTACTTCTTCACCTGCCGGCCGGCTGCATCGGCAAGGCCGAAGGCCTCGAGGAGTTCGTTGGCGCGGGCAGCCGCTCGGGTCCGTGGGAAGCCGAGCAGCCGTGCGATGAGGACGAGGTTCTCGAACCCCGTGAGGTCCTCGTCGACCGACGCGAACTGGCCCGTGACGCTCATGCGGCTGCGGACGGCGTCTGCTTCGTGGACGATGTCGTGACCGAGCACGCGCGCATGCCCCGCGTCGGGGCGCAGCAATGTGGCGAGGATGCGGATGGTCGTGGTCTTGCCGGCGCCGTTCGGTCCGAGGACCCCGTAGACGCCACCAGGTGGAATGGCCAGGTCGACGCCGTCGACCGCGCGCACGTCGCCGAATGCCTTGGCAAGACCTGACGCCTCGACTGCGAGGTCGGTGGACACACTCACGTCCTGCTCCTTCTGTCCGGTCGCCGATGGGAGTCCGAGCGTTCATCGATAGGACGGCCCGCCAGCCAGAAACTCATCGGTCGTCCGCGATCTGGTTCGCGAGACAACGGAGTTGGGCGTGACTGTAGAACCTCCATGACCGCCTGCTGCGGGCCGCGTGCGCCCCGCGAACCCTGAAACGACCGATGAGCTCCTGCTGCCAATCCCGTCGCGGCGACGACGCGTACCGGGCGCTGGCGATCGACGTGCTCGGAATCCGTGACGGCCTCGTCGACGACATCACGACCTTCGACGCGACGGTATTCCCTGACCTGGGACCTGCCGAGGTCTTCGACCCCGCCGACCGCCGTGACGTGCACTCAGCCGTCGCGCCCGCGGGCGGCACCGCGGCCGGCACGGCCGTCGACACTCCACCGTCCGGCGCCCCGAACCACGACGTAGGCGGCGGCGGCCGCGACGACGATCGGCAGTGCGAGCGGCGGTTCGTTCTCGGCACCATTGGGCCACACGTCGATCACGAGATGCGCATAGATCGCGCCGAGCATGACCGTGATGGCGATCAGCCCCCCGACCCTGGCCCAGGCCCCGAGTAGCAGGGACAAGCCGGCAACGATCTCGGCCACCACCCCGATCGGCGCGACGATCGACGGAAGTGGGAAACCTGCCGCCTCCACGAGCGGAAGCATCGGCGCCTCGGGAACGGCGATGTGCGCGATCCCGAACCCCAGGAGGGGCAGCCCGGCGACGATGCGGAAGATGAGGATGTGGCGGGGCGTCACAGCCCGACCCGCAGGCTGAGCTCGTACCGCTCGACTGACGTGATCTGGGCGTCGGTGTGGGAAGCGGACTCCTCGCGCAGATCGTCGGCGACCGTCTCCGAGGCGCGCATCGCCTGCTCTGACTCCCAGAACGTCAGCGCCATCGAGGCGCCGGTCTCACGGTCGATGAGCGACAGCAGTCCCAGGAACCCGGGCTGTTGCTGTGCGGCCGGGACGATCTTGTCCATCGCGAACCGCTCGCCCTCGTCGAGGTTGGCGGGGTCGTCCTGGAAGCGGCTGACTCGTACATGCATTGCCGTTTCTCCTGCTCGATCGGATGCGTCGATCCTCCGACCGGACGGTCGTGCCCGCATCGGGCGTTCACCCGATCTTTGCGAGCGTCTTGGCCTACAGCAGGCCGTGCTCCATGGCGAACAGTGCCGCGCCCGCTCTGGTCGAGACGCCCGCCTTCGCATAGATGTGCTCGACGTGGGTGCCGACGGTCTTCGCCGTGATCGACAACTGGTCGGCCACCTGCTTGTTGGAGTGACTTCGCGCGATCAGCCGGAGAACCTGCAGTTCGCGTTCCGTCAGGCTCGCGGGCGTGGTCTCGACACGCGCAGTCGCCTGGTGTCCTGCGGCCTCGAGGACACACTCAACGACCTCGGTGTCGAACCTGTTGGCCCGTGCCTCCCGCCGCAGTTCCAGTGCCGCCCCCTCGGCGGTCATTGCAGGGCGGTGCGGCCGTGGCTCGGTACAGGCGTGGTAGGCGTCTGCGGCTGCGAGGAGCCGTTCGGCCACCGACAACTCTGCGGTGCGGGCTCCCCGGTGGTAGCCCGAGCCGTCGGCCCGTTCGTGATGGCAGGCACTCACGCGTGCGAGTGGAGCGAGACGGCGTGACCGGTTCAGGATCCGTTCCGTGAAATAGCTGTGCAGTCGGACGCGCTCCCACGCGTCGACGGTCAGCGGACCTGGGTGGTCCCACACGCCGTTGGGGATGCCAACCCGACCGAGGTCGTGGACCAGCCCTGCCCGCCGCACGGCATCGCACTCGGTCGCCGCAAGCCCTGCGGCCGCTGCCGCAGCCTCGGCCAGCGCCGCGACCCCTGGGGAATGCCCCCTGGTCCACGGGGACTTCAGGTCTGCGAAGTCCCCGAAGGCGCCGAGGGCGCTGTCGAGCTGTTCGTCGTGGATCCGCAGCCACGGTGTCGGTTCGGCGTCGAGCGCGGCCTGCCAGGAGTCTGTGCTCCGTGTCGCCTCGAGCACCCCGTGCGGGTCGTCGAGGAACGCCGCTGCGACATTGGGGTCGTAGGCATGGCCCGCCCGGTCACGCACGACCTCGACGGCTGAATCCACGTCGGTCATTCGCGTCCACAGGTCGATGTCACGTGCCACTACGACGACCCTGACAGGTTCTGGGACCGTTGTGCCCGAGCGCCGGCCCGGGATGCCCTTGCCGTCCCAGCGCTCGAACGCGAACCCGAGCGACTCGGTCACGCCTGCCCCGACCCCCAGCCGTGCCGACAGCATCTGGCCCGCCTCGCAGTGGGCGCTGATCGACCGGGTGGCCCCCTGGGTGTCGGCGAACGCCGTCAGCAGCAGGCGAACCCGGCGGGGCAGCGGCGCATCTGGCGCGGTCGCGGCCGTCATCGCCCGCATCTGCTCGCCGACCGAGCCCATCCAGGCCGGGCTCATCGCCCCGATGAAGGCGATGTCGTCGCCGCCCGCCGACGCGGCCGTCTCGGTGGCGTCCGCGGTGCAGCCCACGAACCTCAAGAGGGCCAGGTAATAGACGTCACCGAGGCTCCCGGCCGCCACCCCCGACCGGCGGGCCAGTTCCAGTGACAGCAGGCCGGTTCGCAGAGCGTGCTCGAGCGGCTGACCGGTGCCCAGGTCGGTGGCCAGCGACAGCGCAGCGACCAGCTCCGCGAGCCGCAGTGGCCCGGTTGCCGACTCGCCGGTCGTGGCGTCCACGAAGCGACTCCCGCCTCCCGGCGGCTGGCTCGCTGCCGGATCGTGCGGTCCCAGAGTACGCCTGTGGCGACGCCGGGGGATGGCGCAGGCCTCCCGTGATTCGGGTGTACCCGTGGTCAACGACCCGCCCATGCAATGCTCGAGTGCCCTCCGTTGACGGGTGCCCGGCCGCCTTCTTCGACCGTCGACCTCGACCGTCGACCATGACCGTCGACCATGACCGAGTGGTCTCTTCCACCCTGTGTCCACCGTCACCCGCCGCGGTGGCCCTCGGCATGACCGCGCCGGGCCAGACCGCCGGTGTGTCCGTGTTCGTGGATCCGATGATGGACGCACTCGGTTCTTCGGCACGCTGCACCTCGGGTCGCTCCGAGGGGTGGTCACGGCATCGGCCGTCGCCGGCACGGCGTTCGGGCCGATCCTGCTGGCGCTCGGGTACGGGGCGAGCGGGACGTACCTGCGCGTGCTCCGCCTGAGCCTGCTGATGCCGGCGGTGGTGGTGCTCCTTGCGATGGTGGCCCGGCCCCCGAGTAGCGTCGTCGGGGTCCGAGCGACCGTGGAAGCGTGAACATCTTCGAGGAACTCGCCTGGGCCGAGACCCACGAAGGCCTGCTGACCCTGCGCCGCCGCACCGAGCCGACGCGGGGCGTGGACGTCTACGAGGTCAAGATCGGCGACGAGTTCCTCATGTCCAGCCTCTTCACCGTCGCCGAGATCGAGCTGGCGCGCCTTGGCCTGGCCGCCGTGCCGGGCGACGTTGACCTCGACGTGGTGGTCGGTGGCCTGGGGCTCGGCTACACGGCGGTCGCGGCGCTCGAGGATCCACGGGTCCGGTCGCTGGTCGTGGTCGAGGCGTTCGCCGAGGTCATCGACTGGCACGAAAGGGGACTGCTGCCGGACGCGGCTGGGTTGGCCGACGACGACCGTGTGCGGTTCCGGCAGGCCGACTTCTTCGAGGTCGTGGGGGACGGCGACGGCTTCGATCCTGACCGACCCGCCGGCAAGGTCCACGCCGTGTTGTTGGACATCGACCACACGCCCCGCCACATCCTCCACGAAAGCCACGCCGGCTTCTACACCGTGGACGGCCTGGCCCGGTTGGCGGACAACCTCCATCACGGCGGGGTGTTCGCCTTGTGGTCCGACGACCCGCCCGACGAGGACTTCGAAACCGTGCTGGCCACCGTCTTCGCCGAGTCGACGTCGCACATCGTCACGTTCCCCAACTTCCACACCAGCAGCGAATCCTCCAACACGGTCTACGTGTCCCAAACCCCCCCAAGGTGATGTGAGTAGGTCCAAGCGATGTGAATCTGTCCAATATGCGGGACGAATTCACATCGCTTGGACGAATTCACATCGGGTCGGTGCGGGGGTCGTCGGCGGGGAGGCGGTCCTCGGACAGGCCGGCGGGGTCCTCCGCCGGGGGGAGGTCGCCGCACAGGGCGGACGTGCCGGCCTCCCAGGCGTCCAGGACCTTCTCGGTGACATTCGCCTCGAGGGCTGCCAGCGCCCTGGCGCCGAACACGATGTCCGGGGCCAGCTTGGGGTCCTGGGCCGCGAGACCTTCAGCCAGGTCGTCGCACGCGACGGTCTGGTGCTCGGCGTCGGCGGTGACGTGCACGTCGTAGAACAGGCGGGTCCAGGCGTCATAGCCCAACCGGCGCAGGGCGGACGAGTAGGCCGCCATCACCGGCACCGACGACATCTCGAAGAGTGCGAGGTGGCCGACCAGGGCGCCACGCCAACGGCGGTGAATCCCGAACAGCGTGACGAGGTTGACCGTGGCCAGCACGTATCCCGGGATCAGGTCGAGGTAGGCGCCGTAGCTCGGATCCAGTCCCAACCGCTCCATGTGCAGGGCGAACAGTTCGCTGTGCATCTCGGGAAGGCTGCCATCGCCGTACTCATCGAACTGGATCCTCGCCAACGCGGCCTTCGGCGGTCCGTGCAGTCGCGGCAGGCCGAACGAGTGCGGGTCGGCCTCCTTCAACTGGTAGGCCGACCGAAGCACGGCCTGTTCGCGCATGTGCCGGTGGTCGCCCCACTGCTCGCACCACGCCGCCATCGACGGTTCGTCGCCGTTGCCGGTGAACATGGCCCGCAGGCTCGTGCTGACCGATCCCTCGACCTCGAACTGTCCGATGAGGTCGTCGACCGCGGCCAGGAACCGCTCTTCGAGGTCGTGGCGGAACCGCAGCACGCCCGGGTCCCACTCCATGGCATCGTCGACACCGTCGAACCCGCGGTAGTGCAGCTCGTAGAGCATGTAGAGGGCCAGGGACAGGTCATCGTCGCCGACATCCGCGGTCGCAGGCACCGTCGGGGCATCGTCGGCGAACTCGCCACGCAGTAGCCCGATGGCGTGACGACTCAGCGGCCCACGTGGCGATGGCAGTGTGGGCTGAAGGTCCGGGTCCGGGCGGCGGGTAACAACGGGCGTGGCAGTCATGAACAACCTATGCCCCGGACGGACCGCTCCGACAAGTGAGTTCTCGGCAAACCGGCCAGGTTTCGGTGGAGACTTCCAAAGGGCCTGTCCGTTTCGGGACCTTCGGCCCTTTCGGTCGCCTGCACTGACCGGATCCTGCCAACATGAGACTCGCCGAACGTGGACACCTGCAGCGCCTGTCGCCCGCCGAATGCCTCTCGCTGCTCCAGACCGTGGCCGTCGGCCGTCTTGGCGTGAGCATCCAGGCCCTGCCGGCCATCCTCCCGGTCAACTTCGTCCTCCACGAGGACCGAATCGTCATGCGCTGCGTGCCGGGCACGAAGCTCGACGCCGCAACGGCCCAGACCGTCGTCGCGTTCGAGGCCGACGACTACGGGCCAAACGGCGAGTGGGGATGGAGCGTGCTCGTCCAGGGCATCGCCGAGGAGATCACCAACCCCGCCGAACTGGCCGAGGCGCGGCAGCTCGAGCTCGCGGCATGGGCCTTCCCGGCCGGCGAGGCCTACCGCTACCTGAAGATCAGCACCGAGCTGATCAGCGGCCGCAAGTTCAAAAGGTCGTCGTCCTTCCGCACCTGAGCGCAAGAGGCATCCGCCTCTGGATTCGTGGCGACGACGGCCCGATCAGCGCGAGGGCGAACGGACGTAAGGTCGAGATAGCCGCTCTGTGAGGCGTCGTCATGCGTCTGCTTTCGCGTGTATGTATGTCCGCGTTCGTCCTGGTGGCGGCAATCGTCTCGGCGGTCCCGACCGCTTCGGCCGTGACCACTACGCGGTTGGCAGCCATGCCGGCCGCGGCCGATGTCCTGCAGGCGGTCATCGGCCCGAGCGATACCTACGTGCTCTATCTGGCCAAGGGCGCGTTCGGTGGGCCGCTGTACACCGAAGCCTGGACCGTCAAGCTCGAACAGAACCCGGCGCCGCGGCTGGTCAGCAGGGCCCCGGACGGCGTTCCGATCATCGTTGACAAGGCTGCCTACTCCAGGGACGGCACCCACGTCTACTTCACCGGGCGGCGTGACGAGTCCGGAGCCGTGGACCACGCGCTGTATCAGGTGGCGGTCGACGGCAGTGGGATCGCCACGCGCATGAGCGCGCCAGTCCTCAGCACGATGACGGTCGGCATTGGGTTCGAGACCCCCAACGGGGCGACCATCGTCTACGGCCGCAGCGATGGTGAATGGTTCAGCCTCCCGGCCAACGGCTCGTACGCCGATGCGGTGCACCTTGCCGGCGCGGGTACCCGATTGGTGCGAGCGACACGCATCTGATCTACGTGGGCGGCGCAGATCTGTACCGGATGCCACTGGCGGGCGGATGGTCGGTCCTCATGAGCACGGGCGCAGGAGGGATCGCGGCGTGGGACGTGAACATCACCCCGGACAGCGCGTACGTCGTCTTCTCCGAGGACGACGACGGTGTCGGCTACCAGGACCTGTTCAGCGTGCCGAGCGGAGGATCCAGCAGCGGGTGGTCAGGCTGAACCAACCACTCGGGTACGAGCAGAGCATTCGGGACGTCGCGATCGCCCGGGACTCCAAGCACATGCTGTATCGGCTGGGAACCGTCTCGATTTACGACCCCAGTCCGGTGTACAGCGTCCCGATCGCCGGTCCCGCATCCAGCAGCGTCCAGTTCAACGGTGGACTCGGTGATGACAGCTTCGTCGGCGAATACGTCTTCGACACCACGCCGGACGGTTCTCGTGCGTTCTTCGTCGCATCGGGGTCGTATGGCGGGCCGGAGCAACTGGGTGAACGGATCCTCCACAGCAGTCAGGATCGCGACGCCCGAAGGCGGCTGGGCCTTCGCGGACGACGGGGCCAGCATCCTGTACGCCGGGGCGAGCGGCCTGTATCGGGTGCCGGTGACCGGACCGGCGAGTGCCAGTGAGCAACTCGGGTCCGGGACCATCCGGGACTTCGATTCCACGAGCGACGGGGCGATCGTTGTGTACGTCGCGGAGCAGGCGACCGCCGAGGTGTTCGAGCTGTTTGCCTCGGGAACGCTTCCTGCGGGTGGGACCGAGCGCCCGCCGACCGGCGACGTCGTGCGGCGGTCGGGGCCCGATCGGTTCGCGACGGCGGCGGCGATCTCGGCAGCGACGTTCGCTCCCGGGGTGCCCCTTGCCGCCGTTGCGGTGGGGACGAACTTCCCGGATGCCTTGGCCGGCGGCCCGGCGGCGGCGATCGAGGGTGGGCCGATCCTGCTGGTCGAAACGGACAGCATCCCGGCCGCGACGATCCAGGAGCTCGACCGGCTGGCACCGAAGTCCATCGCCATCCTGGGCGGCCCGGCAGATTCAGAGGAGGGCTATGGCGGCGTTGATGCTCTGGACGGCGTCGGCGGCGTCGCCGAAGAACATCATCGTGCGGTCGTCGTAGAAGAGCGGGTTGTCGACGCCGGCGTAGCCGGGGGAGAGGCTGCGCTTGACGACCACGACGGTCGTGGCGCGGTCGGCCTCGATGATCGGCATGCCGAAGATGGGGCTGCCGACGTCGTCGCGGGCGCTGGGGTTGACGACGTCGTTGGCGCCGAGGATCAAAGCGACGTCGGTCCGTGCGAGGGCGCTGTTGGCGTCCTCGAGGTCGAGCAGGTGCTCGTACGGGACGTCGGCCTCGGCCAGCAGCACGTTCATGTGCCCCGGCATCCGGCCGGCCACCGGGTGGATTGCATAGTCCACGGCGACGCCGCGGTCCTGGAGGATCCGGGCGAGCTTGCGGACGTCGTGCTGCGCCTGCGCGACCGCCAGTCCGTACCCGGGGACGATCATCACCCGCTCGGCGTAGGCCAGCGCGATGGCCACGTCGTCGGGGGTGGCGGCACGGACGTGCTGGTCGCCGGACGCGGCGACCTCCATCGCCTGCTCGGCCGACGTGAACGCGCCGAACATGACGTTGAACAGGGACCGGTTCATCGACTCGCACATCTGGACGGTGAGGATGAACCCGGCCGCACCGACCAGCGCGCCACCGATGATCAACGCGGAGTTGCCGATCACGAACCCGGTCCCCGCGGCGGCAAGACCGGACAGGGAGTTGAGCAGCGACACGACGACCGGCATGTCCGCACCGCCGATCGGGATCACCATCAGCACGCCGATGACCAGCGCGACCACGGCGACGACAAGGAACCCGGCCGGGTTCGTGCCAACGATCGCGACGGCCGCGGCCGCCAGGAGCACGGCGGTGATCAGCCCGGCCACGACCCGCTGTCCGGCGTACACCAGCGGCTTGCCAGGAACGATCCCCTGCAGCTTGCCGAACGCGATGAAGCTGCCCGAGAACGTGGCGGCACCGATCGCCAGCGCGAACAGCACCGTCAACTGCACGTCCAACCGGAACACGGCAGGGTCGCCGACGCCGACGAGTTCTGCGCCCGCGACGAGGGCCGACGCGATGCCACCGAAACCGTTGAGGGCGGCGACCATCTCGGGCATGGCGGTCATCGGGACCCGGCGCGCCCACAGGACGCCGATGACGGATCCCAGCGCCACGCCGCCTGCGATCACGCCCCAGTTGACGATCCCCTGCGCGACCAGCGTGACCACGACGGCAAGCAGCATCCCCCCGGAAGCCAGCAGGTTCCCGCGGCGGGCCGTCCGGGGATGGGCGAGCTGCTTGAGGCCGACGATGAAGGCGACCGCGGCAGCGAGGTACAGGAGCTGGGTCATCGCTTGTCCTTGCGGCCGCTGCGGAACATCTCCAGCATCCGGTCGGTGACGAGGAATCCTCCGACGACGTTGATCGTCGCGGTGATGACGGCCAGCAGTCCGAGCACGGTTGCGGTTGTGCCGAGGCCGATGCCTGCAGCGGTGATCGCACCGACGATCGTGATGCCCGAGATCGCGTTGGCGCCGGACATCAGTGGCGTGTGCAGGGTGGGAGGCACCTTGGCGATGACCTCGAGCCCGACGAAGCTCGCCAGGACGAAGACCGTGATGCCGGTCAAGAGTTCGGGACTCATTCCTTCCCCCTCAGGGGGGAGGGGCCGGCGTCGAGCGGTGGAGCGAGCCCGGCGTTGCCGGCCTGGGGGGTGAGAAGGATGGGACTCACAGCGAGACCTCCAGGCCGAGCAGGCGGCGGGACAGCGGGTGGCGGACCTCGCCGTGGTGGGTGACGCAGGTGCCGTCGACGACGGCATCGGCGAGGTCGATGTGCAGTTGGTCGTCCACGAGCACGTGGTCCAGCAGCGCCGCCACGTTGCGCGCATACATCTGGCTGGCGTCCTGGGCGACGTGGCTGGGCAGGTCCGTCGGACCGAGCACCGTGACGATGCCGGCGTGCTTGCTGACGTCGTCGGGGTGGGTGACCTCGCAGTTGCCGCCAGATGCCGCGGCGAGGTCGACGATGACCGCGCCAGGCTTCATCTTGTGGACCATCTCGTGCGACACCAGGATCGGTGCGGTCCGTCCGGGGATCTGCGCCGTGGTGATGACGATGTCGCTGTCCTCGACGTGTGGGGCGAGGAACTCGAGTTGGCGCTCGTGCGAGTCGACGGCGAGCTCCTTGGCGTACCCGCCCGAGTCCCCCGAGGTCCGCAGGTCGTCGACGATCGGTTTCGCGCCGAGGCTGGCGATCTGCTCTGCGGCCTCGGCGCGCACGTCGTAGCCGGACACGATCGCGCCGAGCCGCCTGGCGGTGGCGATTGCCTGCAGCCCGGCCACGCCGGCTCCGAGTACCAGGACCTTGGCCGGGGCGATCGTGCCAGCGGCCGTGGTCAGCATCATCAGGAACTTCGGCGAGTGGTGCGCCGCAAGCAGCACCGCGCAGTAGCCGGCACACGTCGCCTGCGACGACAGCGCGTCCATGGACTGGGCGATGGTGATCCGTGGAACCGCCTCGAAGGCCAGGGCGGTGAGTTCGCGGTCGGCCAGCCGGCGGACGAGGTCCCCGGACGCGAACGGGTCGAGGAACCCGAGCACCGCCGCGCCCTGGGGGACGAGGTCGAGTTCCTGCGGGCTCGGCGGTCCGACCCAGGTGACGAGGTCGGCGTTGCAGGCGTCGGCCTGGCCGTCGACGATCGTGGCACCCGCTGCGCGGTATGCCCCGTCCAGGAAGCCGGCCCTCTCACCGGCGTCGGTCTCGAAGACGACCTCGATGCCCCGGGCCACGAGGGCCGCCACGGCGTTGGGGGTCAGGGCGACCCGGTGTTCCCCGGATCGTCGTTCGCGTGGGACGCCGACGCGCATGCAGGACTCCTCGCCCGGTACAGGGTGTTGAAGGGAAGCATGGAGCCGGATCGTTGCAGGGAAAAGCGACGAAGGTCACAAGCCGGAGGGACCTTCAGCGTGGCTCGGCCGGCGACGTCACCTCGGGAGCACGATCCTGAACTGTGCTCCCGGGGACAAGGGTTCGGCGGTGATGCTGCCACCGTGCCGCTCGACGATCCGGCGGCAGGTGGCCAGCCCGATCCCTGACCCCTCCAGCTTCTGGCCGGCGTTGCCCCGCGCGAACAGTTGGAAGATGACCTCGCGGTCGTCCTCGTCGAACCCGCGCCCGTTGTCGACGACGTCGATGTGCCACGTAGTGTCGTGGCCGGCGGCGTCGATCGAGATCTGCAGCGGGCGGTCCGGGTCGCGGTACTTGACGCTGTTGGCGACCAGGTTCTGGAACAGCAACCGCATCTGCGCCCGGTCGGCCCTGACGGTTGGAAGTGCCGAGGCCGTGATGTCCGCGTCGGCGTCGGTGACGACCACCGCGAGGTCGGCGACCACTTCGGGGATGAGCCCGTTGAGGTCGACGTCCTCGACGACGAGTTCCGCGCGGCCCAGGCGGGACATCCTGAGCAGCGCCTCGACATTGTCGAGCAGACGTCCAGCCTGGGACTGCGCGCGTTGCAGCCAGGTCACCGCCTCGTCCGGGAGCTGCTCGACGTTTCGGGTCAGCAGCATGTCGAGGATGCCTCGGATGGTGACGAGTGGCGATCGCAGGTCGTGTGACGCCATCGACGCGAACCACTCGAGTTCGGCGTTGCTCGTCAACAGTTCCTCGTTCATCCGTTCGAGTTCGGCCCGGTGTCGGCGCCGTTCGGTGATGTCCTGGGTCTGGCTGATGAAGTAGAGCGGTTCGCCGTCGTCGTCGCGGACCAGGGTGCGGTGCAACAGCGCCCAGACCTCGTGGCCATCTGCATGGAGGTAGCGCTTCTCGATCTCGTAGTCAGAGATCTCGCCGTTGCGGAGCCGGTCCGCCATGGGCAGCTCGACGCGCACGTCGTCGGGGTGGCTGATGTCCACGAATGTCATGGTCGCCAGTTCGACCTCGGATCTGCCGACGAGCTGGCTGAGCGTGTCGTTCACCGCGAGGAAGGAGCCGTCGAGTCCGACCAGCGCCATCCCGATCGGCGCATTGGACATGGCCAGACGGAAGCGCTGTTCGGACTCGCGCAACTCGGCCTCGGCGCGCATGCCCGCACTGACGTCGCGGGACGACGCCTGGATCTCGAGGACGTCCCCGGTGTCGGGGGCACGGATGGTGTGACTGATCGTCTCGAACCAGACGTAGTGTCCGTCCTTGTGCCGCATCCGGTACCGGATCGTGGTCGAGTCGGACATACCCAGGATCGCGTCGTGGCTGCGTACGACTGTCGGCACGTCGTCGGGGTGGAACAAGTCGTAGGGCGACCGTCCAACGAGTTCGCCGGGGTCGTAGCCGAGCAGCTGCCGCGCGGCGGGGGACGCGTACCGGTACGTGCCGTCGGGGGCATGCCGGGTCAGCAGGTCCCTGCTGTTGCTGACGAGCAGGCGGAATGCGGCCGCCTCATCCAACGGGGCCGCAGCCCCTTGACGCACTGCGGTGCTCTTGTCCCGCCGCATCGCCAGCCTCTCATCGCACGGATGAATCGGTCAAAACGACCATATAGGACACGGGGGAGTTTTCGTCGTGAAAGTTTGCCTCGTCGACCACCCAGCCCCGACCAGCCAGTCCAGATGGTCACAGCAGGGTCGTGACATCCGCTGTCAGGCCGCGAAGGGCGAGCAGGAAGACGGCGACGAACCCGAGGCGCACCAGATTGGCCCACGCGGGCTGGGCGAGGAGGTTCTGCACTGTCGGGACCTCGTGGCGGACACCCCGGAGGATCAGCCCAGCGACGACCAGGGCCGCGAACGGTCCCAGCGCTGCAACCGGAACCAGTCCGACGATCCAGATCCGGCGGCTGCGCATCGGCCACGCGTCGTCGAGCGTCCAGCGGTCCACGAGCAACCCGACGGCGTACGCGAACAGGCCAGGCAGGACGAGGAACAGGGCGATGGCCAACCAGGTTGGCTCGAGCAGGTGGAAGTCGATGCCGTCGGTGTGCACGAGCATCGACCCCACGACAACAGCCGGTCCGATCGTCATTGACGCCGTCCGGAACCACGTCGGTCCGAACCGCAGGTGGCGGATGCTGAGAAACAGCAGGCCTCCGAGCACACCGATCACCGTTCCCACCAGGACGAGCGACGCGGTGTCGGCGAACGTGAACCGGCCCATGATGAAGCCGTCGTCGCTGGTGATCCCCGTGACCTGCGGGTTCAACCTGGCCAGCAGCAGCATGGCGAGCCGGTTCACCACGCCGTTGACGACGAATCCGACCACCACACCGGCCATGGCTGCGGCGGCGACCAGACGGAGGTCGCGCTGCAGCCACGCCGGTGTGCGTTCGAGCACTGTTGGCACCGGTCAGTCGCCGTCGCAGACGGCAGGCGCCGGCCCTTCCTTGTACAGGGCAACGGCCGCGCTGCCGTTGCCGAGGTAGTCGTCGCCTGCGGTTTCGGCGTCACCGGTGGCACCGAGGTGGACGTGGTCGTGGAACTGGTGGAACCCGCCGTGGTCGGGGTCGGCGATAGCGGTCTGTCCGGAGGCGACCGCGTGGCACTGGCCGTTCGGCGTCATCACGTAGTGGACGTGACCGGCCAGCGCCGGACCGGACAGCATGGTTGTGGCGAGCGCACCGGCCCCGATGACCAGAGCGCGGCGTGTACGTGTGCGAGACATGTCGATCCTTGCTGACGTGTCCGTGCCCCGATGACACGGATCACAAGGACAGACGTGCGGCGCGGGCCAGCCGGGTGACACGTCGCCGAAATCAGTCCTGCGTGAGCGCTGCGACGATTGCGTCGAGGTCGGCGTACACGGCGTCGTCGATCTGCGGTGCAGCGGCCTCGCCGACGGCCGACCAGTCCGTCCGACGGACCAGCATCGCAGCGGTGGACAGCGACACCACGGCCGCCCCGAGGCCGACGGGCAGGCGGACGGGGTCGTAGTTCGCACGCGGCGACGAAACGGCCCGAGTGGCGGCGCCGTGACGCCCACGGTGCACTACGGGTCTCGGACCGGCAGCTGTTGTGCTGGTACTGGCAGCTTCGTCCGACATCGACCGGTCGGTCCCGAGGACCCCGATGCCGATCACGACAATGGCCACGGTGGCAACCACCGAAATGGCCAGGCTGGCGAGGGCCTTCACGCGCGCCGTCCGGGTTCCTCGCTGACCTCGTCCAGTCGTCGGTTCATCGTGAACAACCGACCGATGACGGGAAGGAACAGGACGTTGGCGCCATGCAGGACGCCGACGATCAGCAGGATCCCTCCGATCCGCACGGTCGTCGCGCGTAACTGATCGGCGGACACGGTGCTGGACCAACCTTCGGCCGGCTCGAACTGCACCGTGAACAGGATGAAGGACGCGAAGATCAAGTAGTAGGCGACGTCCATCAGCACGATGAAGCTCTTGCCCGTCCGCGGGTTGGCCCGGAACACATCGGCGGCATAGCTCTTGCCGAACCGGCGGATGAACGGACCGAGCCACAGGGCCAGTCCGACCATGCCGGCAAACCACAACAGTTCGAGGATCCACCAGTCCATTATCCATGCTCCTTGCTGACGATCGATGGTCGCCACCACCACGCTGACGACGGCGGCGACGAGGCTTGTGACGACCTGAACACGGCGGCGGCGCTGCCGCCGCAGGATGCGGTCGTCGTCGATGCTCAAGCGCACCCTGGCGAACAGGTCCTCGCTCTCGTCGAGGTCGCCTGCAGCATCGAAGAGGGCGTCACGCAGCAGTTCCTCGACGGCGCTCACAACCGTTGCTCCATGGCCGCAAGCCCGCGCTTGAGGTGCGTCTTCACCGAGTTGCGCGAGATCCCCAGGACGGCGGCGATGTCGTCGATCCCGAGTTCCTCGTAATAGCGCAGGACCAGACACGACCGTTGGCGGAGGGGCAGTTCGCGCAGTGCGTCGATGATCTGGCGGCGGTCGTCGGACAGGACGATCTCGTCCTCCGCGGACGCGCGTGCCTCGTCGAACGGCAGGTGGTGACGCAGCGACACGAGCCCGCGCCGGTTGTGGTCCCTGGCGAGGTTCAGGACGATCGACCTCAGATAGGCAGGGGCCTTGGCGCGGTCCTCGATCCGGTGCACGCTGCGAGCCAGGCGGATGAACGCCTCCTGGACGAGGTCCTCCGCGGCGTTGCGGTCGTCGACGAACAGTCGGGCCAGGCGGACGAGCGACGATCCCTCCTGTTCGAACAGTTCCGCGACGAGCGCGTCGACCTTGCTCGTGGTGTCGCCGGCGATATGAGTCGATGCACGGGCAAGGCGCTCCCCGACAGGGGGAAGGGCCTCGGTGAGCATCGCGCCGGCAGCAGTCATCACCACTACGGACGTGCCGGCACGGCCATCCGGGTGACACGCGGCCCGGATCGCGTCGGCGATCCTCAGTCCGAGCAGCCCTTCCGACCACGTCACCACCGGCTCCCTCCGCGGCGAACGCGCCAGTCTCGCACAGTCAGCTGGGTGGGGTGCCGGCTCCCCATGCGGCGCGGAAGGACGTGCGCGTCCGGGTCGCAAGGATCCCGCCGCGGTAGATGCGGGCGCAGATCGGCAGGAGGATCGCCAGTGCCAGGACGGCGAAGACGGCCGCGAGGACCATCTGCCACGCCGGCACGACGCCGCTGGCCACCAGCACGGGCTGGACGATCGGTGCGGTGAACGGGAACATCCCGGCCGCAGCCGCCATCGTGGAGGTCGGATCGGCGATCGCGATCTGGGCGCCGACCAGCGCGAGCACCAGGACGATGATGACCGGCATGACGGCGCTCTGGAGGTCCTCGACCCGCGACACCACTGCGCCTGCCATGGCGAACAGGGTCGCGTACAGCAGGTAGCCGGGCAGGTACCAGGCCACGACGAGCGCGAGCGCCCCGTACCCCGACCCCGGCAACTCGAGCGTGTCGGCCATCGCGAGCCCACCGACCGCGATCGTGGCGATCAGCAGGATCTGTGCCAGCCCGAGTACGCCCAGGCCGAGGATCTTGCCGATGAGCAGTTCGACCGGACGGACCGTGGACAGCAGGACCTCGATGACGCGGGACTGCTTCTCTTCGACGATCCCCTGCGCAACCCACTGGCCGTAGATCACCAGCAGGCCGTACAGCAGGAACACCCCGAAGAACGCCACCATCACCGCCGGCGAGAATGGGTCGACCGTGCTGCCGTCGTCCTCCCGGCTGCGAACCTCGAGTGGTCCGATGGCGAACAGGCCCTGCCGTTCCTGCTCCGACAGCCCGGCGTCGCTCAGCCGGTCGTCCAGGCGCAGCGAGTTCGAGGCGTTCGCGAGCAGCGCCTCGAGCCGGGTGTCGATCGTGCGCTCGACGAGCACTGTGCGGGCGTCCAGCACGACCGCGTCGAGGTCGCCGGCGTCGATGGCCGCCGTGGCCGCGGTTTCGTCGGCGACCTCCGTGATCTCGATCTCCACGGAGAAGTTGGTCTGCTGGGTCATGGCGACGCTGGCCACCCTGGCGCCGCCGTCGCCGAAATAACCCACCTGGGTCGGGTCGCTGTCGCCCGTCAGAAAGGGGATGGACACCGAGATCAGGAGCAGCAGCATCACCACGCCGTTGGAGATCAGGAAGGTCTTGCTGCGCAGCCGTTCGCTGAACTCACGGGTTGCGACCAGGCGGATGGCGCCCATCACGCCACCTCCCTGTCAGGTCCCGTCGAGGGGTCGGGCCGGCGCACGACCTCGCGGTACAGGTCGACGAGGGTCGGTCGCTCGGGCCCGAAGTGACGGACGGGTCCGGCGCGGAGTGCAGCAGCGAGGACGGCCTGATCGTCGACGCCTTCGTCGAGTTCGAGCAGGATCCCGTCCCGGTCGCTGGTCAGCAGGGTCACGCCATCGAGTCCCGTGATCCAGTCCTCGGCCGGGTTGCCGTCCACGTGGACGCGGAGGATGGGCTTGCGTCCGCGGGTTCGGAGGTCGTCGACGGTGCCGGTTGCGACGAGACGGCCCGCGTCGATGATCGCCACGGCGTCGCAGAGCCGTTCGACCAGTTCCAGCTGGTGGCTCGAGAACACGACGGGCACGCCGGCATGCGCGCGGTCGAGCAGGATCTCGCTGAGGGCGTCGACGCCGGTGGGGTCGAGCGACGAGAACGGTTCGTCGAGGACGAGCAGCACCGGATCGTGAAGGAGTGCGGCTGCCAGTTGGACCCGTTGCTGGTTGCCGAGCGAGAGCTTCTCGACCGGGTCGCTCCTGCGGTCGTGCAGCCCGAGCCGTTCGAGCCAGTGGTCGGCCGCGGCCGAGGCGTCGGCGCGTGACATGCCGTGGAGCCGTCCGAGGTAGGTGAGCTGCCGGTCGGCGGGGGTCTTGGGATACAGCCCGCGTTCCTCGGGCATGTAGCCGAACCGCTTGCGGTCGTCGCGGTCGAGGGGTTGCCCGTCCAGCCGAACCTCGCCGCCGTCGGGATCGTCCACCCCCATGATGATCCGCATGGCCGTGGTCTTGCCTGCGCCGTTGGAGCCGACGAACCCGAACATCTGGCCCGGCTCGACCTCGAAGGACAGCTGGTCGAGCGCGAGGACGTCGCCGAAGCGACGGGTGAGGCGATCCAGCGTCAGCACGAGGGTTCCGGAGGGTCAGCGGCGGCCGACCGTAGCCGCCGAGGCGACGCCGATGGCGGGACTGTTGGCCCTGTGCACGGGCCGTTCGGAGGAGGAACGTGCGTGGTGCCGCTGCAGGAAAAGGATGGTCATGCGAACCGTTGTTGCCCGGGAGCGCCCCGCCGCGGACGTCGAGATCGCGGAGATCGCGGAGGTCGCGCCGCGCCGTCCAACTGCCGAACGCTGGCTGATCGGTTTGGTCGCCTTCCAGGGCGTCACGGGAACAGCCGGTGGCACCGCGTTCCTCGTCGCACCCGAGTCGGGGGCCGAGTGGTTCCCCGAGGAATGGCTGGACCGGATCCCCTTCGACAGCTTCTTCTGGCCAGGGATCATCCTGGGCGTCGGCCTCGGTGTCAGCGCCCTGGTCATCGCCTACGGCCTGGTCCGTCGACCTGACTGGAGGATGGCGCGGTCCGTGGAGCGGTGGACCGGCCACCACTGGTCATGGGCAACGTCCATCGGCCTGGGTGCCGGCCTGACGGCCTGGATCGTGGTTGAGTTGCTCCTCATCCCCGACATCTCGTGGCTGCAGCCGTTCTACTTCACGGTCGGCGCACTGATCGTGGGGACGTCCCTGGCGCCGTCGGTGCGCGAGCACCTGCACCATGATGTCGAAGAGGAGATCGGAACATGACGAGGACGCGTTGGGTACTCGTGCTGATCGGGGCGGCGCTGCTGCTGTCGGCGTGCGCGGCCGGACCGAACCCGCAGGTCGGCACGGCCGCAGCCGAGGGCGGCGAGGTCGCCGGCTTCTGGCTCGGACTGTGGCACGGGGTCATCGCCCCCGTGACGTTCGTGATCTCGCTGTTCAACGACAACGTGGCGTTGTACGAGGTCCACAACAGCGGCAACTGGTACGACGCCGGCTTCTTCCTTGGCTTCGGCGTGCTGCTAGGCGGAGGCCACGGCGCCACCCGCCGCTGACCCGGCCAACCTCAGCCGATGTGAGTTGGTCCAAGCGATGTGAATTCGTCCCATATATCGGACGAACTCACATCGGTTGGACGTATTCACATCACCTTGGGGGCGGGGGTTGACTTGCGTAAGGGTTTCGTAGTAACTTGCGTAGTGTTTACGTAATAGCTCAGGGAATTGATCGACGAGTGAGGTCAGCGATGGGGCGGCACCGGTTCTTCCGGTACGGCGAGTTGCCGCTCGTGCTGCTTGCGATGCTCGAGCGCGAGGAGGTCGGGGGCTATGAGCTGATGACCGAGCTCGACCGGCTGTTCGGTCCCGACTACCGCCCATCCCCCGGCAGCGTGTATCCGGCGCTGAAGGCGCTCGCGGCCGAGGAACTGGTTGAGGTCGTCGGCGGCAACGGGGCCGCGGTCTACCGGCCCACGACCGCGGGACGTCGCGTCCTGACCGACCGGCGCGACGACCTGGCCGTGATCGAGCACCGCACGGGCCGCCGTCTTGTCGGTGGCGACGCGATCGAGGCCGCGCTCGCCCAGTTGCGGGCGCGTGTCACTGCGGTCGTTGGTCGAGTGCCGGAGGACCTCGTCATCGAGGAACTGGCCGCCGCCGCGTCGCGCATCGAGCGCGCCGCAGCGACCCACGTGAACGGACCCAAGGAGGGGACATGAACGACACCGCTGATCCGTTCGACCGCGTCGTCGAACGTGAACGTCGACACCACGCCGGACGCCGCGGCCGCCGCGCGCGACGGGGACTGCGCCTGCACGCCTGGATCTACCTCGCCGTCAACCTCGCACTGATCGCCGCATGGCTGGCCGAGGTCGTGATGTTCGACGACACCCACCCCGCATGGTGGGTCCCCGTCGCGGCCGGTTGGGGCGTCGGCCTGCTGGTCCACGCCCTGCTCGTCCGCCGCGCCATGCCCCGCCGCGCGCCCGACCCGATGTGAGTTCGGCCACTGTCCTACGCAGACGAGGCGGGCGAGGTCGCGAGGCGGCCGGTCGGCACGTGGACGGTTCCGTGTGGCCGTTCGCCTCCGAGCTCTGCGACGAAGCTGCCCTCCGGTTCGACCAGCCACCGGCACGCGGCGGCGGCCACCAGCGCGGACACTCCGATGACGAGGAAGAACGTGGTCGGACCGGCGACGAGCAACAGCGTGAGGAACAGCAGTGACCCCACGTTGCCGTACGCCCCGACGATCCCCGAGATCTGACCGCTGACGCGTCGCTTCACGAGCGGCACGATGGCGAAGGTGGCGCCCTCGCCGGCCTGGACGAAGAACGAACAGCACATCACCGCGAGCACGGCCGCGACGACGGGCCACGTGCCGCTGACCGCCGCCATCAGTGCGTACCCGCCACCGAGCCAGGCCAGCAACGTGCGCAGAGTCCGGCGGCGATCACCCATGAGGTCCGAAAGGATGCCGCCCGCAGGCCGTGCCACCAGGTTCATGAACGCATAGGCGCTGGCGGTGGCCCCTGCGACGACGGGCGACAGCGCGAACGTGTCGGCGAAGTAGGCCGGAAGCATGGACACGACCGCCAGCTCGGAACCGAACGTCACTGCATAGGCGAGGCACAGGACGACCACGGACCGGAAGGGATAGCGGTCCTCCTCCGGGTACGCGTCGTCCAACGCCGGGAGGTTCACGCGGATGATGCCGACGGACTGGACGACGACCAGCACACCGAGGACGGCGAGCACCGCCCACATCACGCCGACCGTCAGGGAGCCGATGAGCTGCAGCCTCCAGGTCAGCAGACCGAGGATGCCAAGCAGCGGGACGTTGAGTGCGACGAGTCCGAAGACTCCGGACCGGGTCGTGACTTCGAGCGCCCCCTGGCGACGGGGTCGAGCGAACGTGTGACCTTCCGGCGTGTCCGTGACCGTGCGCAGGTAGATGACGCCATACAGCGCGGCAGCGATCCCGGCGGCGGCGACCGCCACCCGCCAGCCACCGAGGAGCAGGCCGAGGCCGGGCAGCACCATCGCCGCGGCGGCCGACCCGAAGTTGCCCCAGCCGCCGTACACGCCCTCGGCGGTGCCGACTTCCTTGGGCGGGAACCACTCGGCAACCATGCGGATTCCGACGACAAACCCCGCGCCGACGATGCCCGCGGCCAGCCGGGCCACCACCAGCAGCTGGAACGACGTCGCGAACGCCGTCATCAACGCGGGCACGGCGGCATACATCAACAGCGTGCTGTAGACCCGGCGAGGTCCCCACCGGTCCAGGGCCATCCCGATCAGCACGCGGGCCGGCACCGTCAACGCGACGTTGCACAGAGCGAGCACGGTCAGGTGGTCCGCCGTCAGCCCGAGCTGATCCCGCACCGTGCCCGCCAGCGGCGCGAACGAGAACCAGACCACGAACGTGAGGAAGAACGCGAACCAGGTCAGATGCAGGATCCGGTGACGGCCGGTGAAGTGCCAGAGTCCCGACACGAGGTCGGTGACGTTGGTTGACGATGAGCTGGACACGTGCGCCTCCTTGGTGGCACGGAACGGGGCGAGGCACAACGGTGTCGGCACGCGGTTGCCGCTGCGTGTGACGGTTGTTGCCGTCGCGTGACGCTGAGGTCGCGCACGACGTGGCGTCGCCGGCGACGGCGGACACCGGCCGAACGGTCCTGCGACGACGCGTTCACACCCGCGAAACGGTTCGGTGATCCGCCCGCCACGCGGAGGCGTCACCCTCGGTCGACCGGCGCCCGGACGGTTCGTCATGGATGGCCCGGTCTGCGAACCGGAAGGAGTGGAGGGTGTCCCTCGAGGGTCTGCGGATCGGCGTCACGTCGCACCGCAAGGCACCTGAGCTCATCGCTGCGCTCGAACGGGCGGGGGCCCGCGTACGCCACGGCCCGACCGTCGGTGGTGACGTCCCAGTTCCCGACGACGAGATCGTCGCCGATACCGACGCGATCCTCGACGCATCGCCCCACTGGATCGTCGCATCCACCGGAGTCGGAATGCGCCTGTGGGCCGACGCCGCCGGCGCCCACGGTCGCCTCGATGGCCTTCTGGAGGCGGCCGCCCGTGCACGATGCGTCGCCCGCGGTCCCAAGGCGACCGGCGGGCTGCAGGCCCTCGGTGTCCGTCCGGTCTGGTCGTCGCAGCGGCAGACCGACGCCGATGTCTCGAGTTGGTTGGCAGCGCACGCCATCGCCGGAGACGTCGTCGCCGTCCAGCTCCACGGCAGCGCAGCGACGCCGGCGGCCTTCGCTGCGGTCGCGCGGGTCGGGGCCGACGTCATGTCCGTCGCCACGTACCGGCACGAGCCGCCGGCCGACCTCGAGCCCGCCCGAGCCCTCATCGCCATGATCCTCGATGGCGTCCTCGACGTCGTCGTGTTCACGTCGCCCGGCGCGGCCCGCAACCTCATCGCGATCGCTGCGCAACAGGGCGCCGAGGATGCGGTGATCGAGGCGCTGCAGGGCCAGGTGGCAACCGCCGTGATCGGGCCCGTGACCGCGTCGGCGCTCGAGGAGACCGGCATCCCGGCGTGGATCACGCCGACCCGCCACCGGACCGGGGATCTGCTTCGGACCCTCGGCACCTGGGCGGCCCGTCGCCGCGACGCCGACGTGAGGCCGGCACTCCAGCTGCTGTCAGCGGCCTCCGCGGTGCGCACGCCGACCGGTGTTCAGGTCGACCTCGGCGAACGAAGTTTCGCCGTCCTGGCCGTGCTCGCACGTCGGCCCGGTGTCGTCTGCACGCCGCAGCAGTTGCTGGTCGAGGCGTGGGGGCACGTCGTGCCGGCCGACCCGAGCGCCATCAAGCACCACATCGCCCGTCTGCGCCGCAAACTCGACGGGACCGGGGTGCAGATCCACACCGTCCGTGGTGCCGGCTACCGGCTCGAGGCGGCGGAGCGACCGTGATGTCGCCGACCGGGTTCGGAGCGTCCTCGCCCGTCGTGCATCTGGTCGGCGCCGGGCCTGGATCGGCTGACCTGCTGACCGTCCGCGCGACGCGGATCCTGGCAGCCGCCGACGTCGTGCTCCACGACCAACTCGTGACCGGCGAGGTTCTTGCGCTCGCCCGTGGCGCCGAGATCGTTCCCGTCGGCCGCCGCCGCGGCACGGTGTTCGCCACACATGATGCCGTGATCGATCGCATCGTGGACGAGGTCACAGCGGGCCGTCGCGTCGTCCGGCTGAAGGGTGGCGACCCGGTCGTCTTCGGCCGCGGGGGCGAGGAGGCGCTCGACCTCGCAAGACGGGGCATCGCCACCGAGCTCGTTCCCGGGATCAGCTCGTGCATCGCGGCACCGGAACTTGCCGGCATCCCGCTGACCCATCGCGGACTGTCGTCGGGCTTCCTTGTGGTGACCGGTCACCGTTCCGACGGGCCTGGACTGCGGGCCCGCGACGCTGCTGTCGCCGGAGCGTTCGACGGCACGGTCGTCGTGCTCATGGGTGGGACCCGACTGCTCGAGGTCTGCCGGCAGTTGCGGCACAACGGGAGGGCGGCGGGGACGCCGACGGCCGTGATCGCTGACGCCGGCCGTCCCGGGCAGCGGGTCGTCGTCGGCGACCTCGAGAGCGTCCCAGTCCTCGCGGCGACCGAGCGGATCGGCACGCCCGCCGTCCTGGTCGTCGGGGATGTCGTCGCCGTCCCCGATGCCGTCGGCGACGCCGTCCGCGAGTCCGCTGGCGATGCCCTTCAGGGACGCGGACGGCGCACCTCTACAGCGGCGTGCTTGTAGGCCGGCTGCCGCGAGTGCGGGTCGAAGCTCGGCATGGTCAGCCGGTTCGTCACCTCGTGGTGCATCGACAGGAAGACGTGGCCGGCAGGGATCGTCGGCGTGATCAGCGCGCGCGCCCGCACGGTGCCACGCGCCGAGACGACCTCGACCCATTCGTGCGCGACGATCCCCCGAGCTCGGGCGTCGGCTGGCGACACCTCGACGTACGGATCGTCGGACCGCAGGCGGTCGAGCGCGGGGGACCGTGAGGTCCGCGTCCCCGTGTGCCACTCGTGCGTCGACCCGCGCCCCGTCAGCAGCACGAGCGGGCGCGAAGGTCGGATCAGTTCGTCGGGTGGCCGGGGATCGTCGACGACGAACCGGGCGCGCTCGTCGGGATGGTGGAACCTTCCGTCCTCGAAGAGGCGGCGCTGCGTCACTGGCCGGGTCCGGTCGCGACCGGGGTCGCCCACCGCACCGACCACGGCCTCGGCCGCGGCGGGGTATGGCCACTGGATGCCGCCCTCGCGATCGAGGTGGTCGTAGCCCTCGATCCCGGTGAAGTCGCAGAAGCGACCGCGTGACAGTTCCCGCAGCGTGTGGAAGGTGTCCTCCGGGCTCTTCCACGCCTCGACGAGATGGCCGAACCCGGCAGCCTCGGCGACCAGTCGGAAGATGTGGTGGTCTGCCAGGGCGAGCCCGGGAGCGCGCGACACCTTGCGGACCCGTGAGATCCTCCGTTCGGAGTTGATGAAGGTGCCCTCCTTCTCGCCCCAGCCTGCAGCGGGGAGCACGAGGTGGGCCATCCGCGCGGTCTCGGTGTCGGGGTAGAGGTCCTGGACGACCAGGAACTCCAACCGGCTCAGCAGTTCGCGGACGTCGTTCTGTCCGATCCACGAGTGCGCCGTGTTGGTGGCGACGATCCACAGCCCACGGATCGAACCGGCGGCGATGCCTTCGATGATGCGGTCGTAGGCCAGGCTCGGACGGTCGGGGATCACGGCGGGATCGATGTCGAGGATGGCCGCAACCTCCGCCCGGTGTTGCGGGTTGGTGAAGTCCCGTGCGCCGAACAGGCTCGTGGTGTTGGAGAAGAGTCGCGACCCCATGGCGTTGCACTGGCCGGTGATCGAGTTGGCGCCGGTGCCCGGCCTGCCGATGTTGCCGGTGAGCAGGGCGAGGTCGATGATCGCCTGGGCCGTCCGCGTGCCCTGGTGGGACTGGTTGACACCCATCGTCCACCAGAACGACACCGCGGACCCGCGGCCGATCGTGTCGGCGGCCCTGATGAGCTGCTCCACCGACAGGCCGGTTGCGGCGGCGGTGTGCTGGGGCGTGAACGCTGCCACGTGTGCCCGGTAGCGCTCGAAGCCGACTGTGTGGGTATCGACGAAGTCGTGATCGACGGCACCGCGCTGGATCAGCAGGTGTCCGAGGCCGTACAGCAGATCGAGGTCCGACTTGGCGCGCACGGCGAGATGCTGGGTCGCGCCGGCGGCGGTCTCGGTCCGGCGCGGGTCGACCACGATCACGTCCGGGTCGTTCGCGTTGCGTTGCAGCCGTTGCCACAGGATCGGGTGCGCGACGGCGAGGTTGGAGCCGATCAGCACGACGACGTCCGACGCCTCGAGGTCGGCGTAGGTGTACGGGGGAGCGTCCGCGCCGAAGGACTCTTTGTAGGCGGTCACGGCGGTCGCCATGCACTGGCGGGTGTTGCCGTCGCCGTGGACGATCCCGAGGCCGAACTTCGCCACGGCGCCGAGCAGCGCCATCTCCTCGGTGGGGATCTGCCCCGTCGACAGGAACGCGACCGCGTCCTGGCCGTGCCGTTCCTGCACGCCGCGGATCCCGGCGACGAAGTGGTCGAGGGCGACGTCCCAACCGACCGGCACCATCCTCCCGCGCGCGTCACGGACCAGCGGGGTCGTGGCCCGGTCGGCGGCGCGCATCGGCGTCAACGCCTCCCAGCCCTTGGGGCAGGCCATACCGAGGTTGACTGGGTACGCGACGGTCGGCGTCACGTTCACCGCCTGCCCGTCCCGGACGTGGACGTCCAGCGAGCAGCCGGTGGAGCAGTACCCGCAGATGCTGCGCACGACCGTGTCGGGGACCTGACCGCTCGGCACCTGACCGAGTCCGAAGCCGCCCTGTGCGCGGCCGAGTTCGTGGGTCAGCGGACCGTCCGTTCGCCGCAGCAGGGGGGCGACCCGTTCACGAAGGCTCACGGCAGCCTCCCCGGCATCCGGGTCGGGGACGAGGCCGTGAAGAAGCGCCACCGCTCCAGCAGCTCGGCGACGAGCACGGCAAGCAGGGCCACGACCCCGGCGACTGCGCCAGCCGTCAGGGACGGAGTCTGTGAGGTCGCCATGTTCACGGCCAACCACGGCGCGACGATGGTGCCGAGGACGAGCAGCGCGGACCGGATGCCGACGAGCCGGCGGAGCGGACCGTGGAGCAGCTGTGCCGTCCGGGCCAACTCGTCGTCGAGCGGCCGATGACGGTGGCGGAGCAGGGCAGCCTCCGCGGCCAGCCCGAGGATCCCGAGCGCCGAGGCGGTCATCGCAAGAGGCTTCATCGATGTCTGCACGTCCGCGTGACCGGCCGCGGCCAGCACGGAGGTGAACGCCAGCAGGACAGCGGTCCCTCCGAGCCCGGTCGTCAGGGCGAAGCGCCCCGCAACGCGCGACAGCGACCACCACCGTCGACCGGTGACCGCGTACACCATCACCGAGGTCGAGACGCCGACCAGGCCGGCGCCGGCCGCAAGCGGGCCGAGCCAACCGGCGTACGGGGCGAGGGGCGTCCACCCGGCAACGGCTACGGCATAGATCCCCGTCAGTGGCGCGAACACGCCGAACGCGACGATCTCGCGACTCAGCCACGAGTGGCCGATCCCGATCACGGCCCGCCACGCGTACAGCGGCCGGCCGAGATGGAGCACGCTCGCACCCATCGCCAGGACGCCGGTTGCCAACGCGATCACGGCGAGGGGAAGTGACGCCAGCTCGACACTCGAGGTGCCGGGCAGCCAATCCATGGCGACCAGGCCGACCAGCGTGCCGACCGCCACCTGCGTCAACACGAGCATCACCGTGAGCGGCGGGTGGGCGTGCGCGGGGGCGATGGCGCCGCGGTCGACCGCGTGCACGTCGTCACGCAGGTTCTCGGTGCTCCGGTAGGCCGTGGTCGGCAGCGTGGTCGAGGCGTCCGGTGCCGCGAACGGCCAGCCGTCGGCAGCCTCCCTGATCGCCTCGTCGACGTCGACGACCCGGATCCGGATGGCCTGTGTCGGACATGCCTGGGCGCACGCCGGAGCCTCGCCGACCGACAACCGGTCCTGGCACAGATCGCACTTGCGGACGATCCCGCGATCCGTGTCGTAGACCGGGACCTCGTAGGGGCACGTGAGGGTGCAGTACTGGCAGCCGATGCACTGGTCGTCGAGGTGACGGACGATGCCGGTGATCGCGTCCTTCTCGTAGGCGTCGACGGGACAACCCGACAGACAGCCAGGCTCGACGCAGTGGTGGCAGGCGGTGGTGACGTTTCGGAGGACAGGGAGCGCACGGGTCTCGCCGCCGGTCAGCGTGCCGACTGACCGGAAGGAGGTTCCGGACGGCAGGCCGTTCAGGCGTTCGCAGGCGACCACGCACGCTTTGCAGCCGGAGCAGGCGTCGAGGTCCACCTCGAATGCGTACTGCTGACCTGGTCCTGGTGGCGCGGCCGGCACGAGGTCCCGGTAGAAGCGCGGCCGGGTGTCGTCGGGCAGGTCGATGGTCGTGTGCGCGCGCGAGAACCGCTGCACGGCAGTGGCCGCCTGGTCGGCCAGGAATTCGTCGATGAGCGTGCGAACCGTTGGCGCGGATCCCTTGGTTTCGGCGGGCGTCGGGGCGTGGGTGTGCATGGGTGGAGAGTGAGGTGCAGGTGTGACCGAGTGGCGTCACCGATGTTCCAGCCGTGTGACGCGCAGGTCGCGCCGCACCTCGGCCGTGACGGGCGACCCGGGCGTCACCACACCGGCGCCCCTCGGTAACGCGACCGAAACCTGGGGTCGGAACCTTCCGGCCATGGAACCGACCGCGCAGACCCGCCCCTCGCCGGACCATCGCACGATCGTGGTCGTCGGCAACGGCATGGTCGGTCACGAGCTGGTCCGTCGCCTGGTCGCCGTCGAGACGGACGACCGCATCGTCGTGCTCGGTGACGAGCCCCGGCCGGCATACGACCGCGTGCGCCTGAGCTCGTACGTCGCCACACGAGACGTCGCGACCCTCGCACTGGCGGATCCCGACGTCTGCCGCCACCCCCGTGTCGAGTTGCGCACGGGTCAGCGGGTGGCCGCGATCGACCGGGCAGCGCGCACGGTCACGACGCAGACCGGTGGCCGGCTCGGGTACGACGAACTGATCCTCGCCACGGGGTCACGGCCCTTCGTGCCAGCGATCGAGGGAATCGACGGACCCAACGTGTTCGTGTACCGCACCATCGAGGATCTCGACGCGCTGATCGCCGCGGCCGACCCCGCCGGACACGGCGTCGTGATCGGGGGCGGGCTGCTCGGTCTCGAGGCCGCCGAGGCACTCCGCCAGCTCGGGATGGGCACGACCGTGGTCGAGTTCGCGCCCCACCTGATGCCCGCACAGCTCGACGCCCCGTCCGCAGCCGCCCTGCGCGCCCGGGTCGAGCAACTCGGGATCGAGGTGCGAACCGATCACGCGACCGCGTCGATCGACCGTGACGACGCCGGCCGCCTGACCGGCTGCACGTTCACCGACGGTGCAGGGCTCGCAGCCGACGTCGTCGTGGTGTCGGCCGGCATCCGACCTCGTGACGAACTGGCCCATGGTGCCGGCCTCGCCGTGGGCGAACGCGGCGGCATCCTCGTCGATGCGACCTGTCGGACCGAGGATGAGCAGATCTGGGCGATCGGCGAATGCGCCGCCGTCGACGGGCGGACCTATGGCCTGGTCGGTCCCGGGTACGCGATGGCCAGGGTCGTCGCGGACCGGCTCAGCGGCGGCGCGAGCACCTTCCCTGGCGCCGACCTGTCCACCAAACTCAAGCTGCTCGGGGTCGACGTCGCCAGCTTCGGCGAGGTCCGCGAACCTCCGGACGGGGCGAGGACCGTCGTGGTCGACGACCCGATCGACGCGCTGCACAAGAAGCTGATCGTCGGTGCCGATGGTCGCCTGCTCGGCGGCATCCTCGTCGGTGACGCGGACGCCTACCCGATCCTGCACCAGCTCTACCTCGGCGGGGAGCCGCTCGACGCCCCGCCGATGGCGCTGCTCGCCCCGGCGGGAACGCCTGCGGTCCTCGGACCGGCGGCACTACCCGACACGTGCACCGTCTGCACCTGTAACAACGTCACCAAGGGCGAACTGCGCGAGGCGATCGGCGGGCAGGCGATCACGTCGCTCGCCGAGCTGAAATCGGCAACCTCTGCCGGCACCGGCTGCGGGAGTTGCACGACGTTGTGCAAGACGCTGCTCGACCACGAACTGGAGGCTGCCGGCATCGTGGTCGACCGCAGCCTGTGCGAACACTTCGCCCACACCCGCCAGGAGCTGTTCGACATCGTTCGCGTGCGACAGATCCGCACGTTCCGTGAGCTGCTGGAGGGCTGGGGACGGGGAAGCGGTTGCGAGGTCTGCAAGCCTGCGGTCGCGTCGATGCTGGCGACGTTGTGGAACGACCACGTCCTCGGCGACGACCTCGCCCCGCTGCAGGACACCAACGACCGGTACCTGGCGAACCTTCAGCGCGACGGCACCTACTCGGTCGTGCCACGCGTCCCCGGCGGCGAGCTGACACCGCAGCAGCTGATCGTGCTGGGGGAGGTGGCCCGCGACTTCGACCTCTACACCAAGATCACCGGCGGTCAACGCGTCGACCTGTTCGGGGCGCGGGTAGATCAGCTGCCCCGCATCTGGGCCCGGCTGATCGACGCCGGCTTCGAGTCCGGTCACGCGTATGGCAAGGCCCTGCGGACCGTGAAGTCGTGCGTCGGGACGTCGTGGTGTCGCTACGGCGTCCAGGACTCGACCAGCCTCGCGATCGAACTCGAGCTGCGGTACCGCGGGTTGCGTGCCCCGCACAAGCTCAAGTCGGCGGTGTCGGGCTGTTCGCGCGAGTGCGCCGAGGCGCAGGGCAAGGACTTCGGGGTCATCGCCACCGAGAAGGGGTGGAACCTGTATGTGTGCGGCAACGGCGGGATGCGACCACGGCACGCCGTGCTGCTCGCGGAGGACCTCGACCGCGAGACCCTGGTCCGGGTCATCGACCGGTTCCTGATGTTCTACGTCCGCACGGCTGACCGGCTCGAGCGGACCGCGACGTGGTTCGAGCGCCGCGACGGCGGCATCGAGGAACTGCGACGCATCCTGATCGACGACGAGCTGGGCATCTGCGACGAACTCGAGGCCAAGATGGCCCGTCACGTCGACACCTACGAGGACGAGTGGGCCGCGACGCTGGCCGATCCGGTCAAGCTGGCGCGGTTCACCCACTTCGTCAACGACCCCCAGCCCGACCCGGACCTGGCCTACGTGCGCGAGCGGGGCCAGCGCCGGCCCTTGTCCGCCAACGAGCGGGCGCGGCTGCCTGTGCTGGCGAGCCCCGTTCCGGAGGTGACCCGTTGACCGACATGCTGATTGCCGCCGGGCCGACCGATGCGCTCACCGATACGTGGGTGCCCATCGGTGCCTTGGAGATGATTCTGCTCGACACGGGCGTGGCCGCCATGGTCGATGGTGTTCAGGTCGCCGTCTTCCGACTGGTGGACGGCCGCCTGTTCGCGCTGGGCAACCACGACCCGTGCTCCGGTGCGAACGTCCTGTCGCGCGGGATCCTCGGTGACGTGGACGGCGTTGCCGTCGTCGCCTCCCCGGTCCACAAGCAGCGGTTCGAACTGCACACCGGCCGATGCCTCGACGCCGACACCTCGGTCCCCACCTTCCAGGTGCGCGTGCGCAACGGCTTGATCGAGGTACGCCTCCGCGACGACCGTTCCGAGTTCGGTCATGAGCGTGGCCAGCCTGTTTCGTAACGCGTTCCGGACGCCCCAGAGGTACACCTCCTCATGGGTCCGGCGTCTGCCGGACGCCACGGCTCCCCCCCGTCCGCGGGGCCGTCGAGGCAGCATGCGTACCCGCCGGGTTCGTCGACAACCCGATCGGGTTCCTCGACCTGCAGGCGCGTCGCGGGCCTAGCGTGTGTTGGCGGTCCGAGGACGGAGGTGGCCATGGCCGAGGAACGTGAGAGCGGCGAGGTCGATGCCTGGTTCGCGAAGAAGGATCATCCGCTCGAGGAGGCGATGCAGCGGGTACGGCAGATCACGCTGGGTGTCTCACCGGACATTGGCGAGTGCATCAAGTGGAGCACCCCGACCTTCACGTACAAGGGCAACATCTTTTCGTTCAACCCGGCCAAGAAGCTCATCAGTCTCCTGTGGCACCAGGGCGCCAAGATCCCAGGTGACCCATCCGGCATGGAGGGGGACGGCGACACCGCGCGGGTCATGCGCTTCGCGGACCTCGACGAGGTCGACTCACGCCGCAGCGACCTCGAGGCTGCGGTGAAGTCATGGATGGCCTGGAAGGACGCGTAGACCTCCTTTGCTGCATGGTTTCGTCTGCATGTCCGGACGAAACCATGCACAAGACGTCAGTCAGGAGGAATTGAGGTCCGCCGCGGCGAACAACCTTCGTAACCACGTACTGGCCGGTAGCCACGAAGGTTTCCCTCATGAGGTCCATCAACGCTCGTCGCGTCGTCATGCTGTCCGCCGTGCTCGCGCTCGCGGCCGTGGCCGCCAAACCGGTGACCCCGCCCGGCGGCGGCAAGCCTGGCGACGACCCTGCTGAACCGGCCGGCGTGCTCGTGCCTGCCGACGACTTCACCCACACCGCAGGACCGCTGGAAGAGGGTCAGATCGAGGTCGCCGTCCTGTCGACCCGCGCCGCGACCGTCACCGGCGGTGACGCCCTGATCGGTATCCGGGGCGTCGCCGCCGACGACACGTTGACGGTGACCGCCAACGGCGTCGACGTCACTGATGCGTTCGCCACCGAACCCGACCCGTACGGCGCGTCCACGCTCCATGCGGTTGGCCTGGTCGACGGCATGGTCGACGGCGCCAACGACGTCACCGCCACGGTCGACGGCCCCACGTTCGGCACCCGCACGGCCAGCCTGCCGGTCACCAACCACCCGATCACCGGGCCGGTGTTCAGCGGACCTCACCAGGAACTCTTCACGTGCCGGATCCACGACCTCGACGACTACGACCCGGCCGGTGGCACGACGCCTCCGGTGCTGGACGAGGACTGCTCGATCGACACCTACGTCCGCTGGTACTACCTGTCGGGTGAGCTGCCCGACGGTCTGCCGTTCGACCCGTCCAACCCTGAGGCGCCCGACCAGGTCCCCTACGACACCCTCAACTGGGTCGAGCTGATTGACCCGTACGGCACCTACCCGTCCGACATGCTGACAACCGTCACGACCGACGGTGACGTCGTCCCGGCGATCGCACGCGTCGAGACCTCGACGGTCAACCGTGGGATCACACGCGTCGCCATCCTCGACGACCCGGCCGCGCGCGGCCCGGAGTCACCATTCGAGGTCCCCGACGCCTGGAACGAGCGGATGATCTACAACTGGGGCGCCTCCTGCGGCATCGGCCGGCAGCAGGGCATCAACACCCCGAACGAGGTCCTGTCCGGAGGTGTCGACGCCGGCGGCGAGGCACTGGACGTCGGTCCCGAGGTCTTCCGCCCCGCCGTCCTGCAGGGCTACATCACCGCCCACTCGTCGATGACGATCTTCAACACCCACTGCAACCAGGTGCTGTCCGCCGAGACCTTCATGATGGTCCGCGAGTACATCATCGAGAACTACGGCCGCCACGAGTGGGTCATGGGCAACGGCGCGTCCGGCGGCGCCATCCAGCAGTACACGACGATGAACATGTACCCGGGGCTGCTTGACGGCGGCGTGCCGCTGGTGTCGTTTCCCGACGTCGTGACCACGGCGATGTCGCCGGTGGACTGTCGCCTGCTCCGCCAGGTCTTCCAGTTGGAGGACGGCCAGAACCCGACGATGGAGCGGGAGCTGTGGGTCGGCGATGACCCGACGTCGCAGCGCTGGACGATCGACAAGCAGAACGCCATCACCGGCCACCTGGCGCCAGGCATCTGCGAGGACTGGGACACGATGTTCGCGGACCTCGTCGTGGCCGACAAGGACTGCAGCCGGATCCCCGGTGAGCTCCGTTACTCGCGCGAGACCGGTACCGGCGAGCGGTGCACGCTGCAGGACAACCTCCGTCACTACCTCGGTACCGGTCCTGACGGCTACGCCCCGATCCCGCTGGACAACATCGGCGTGCAGTACGGCCTGCAGGCACTGATCGACGGTGGGATCACGGTAGAGGACTTCCTCTACCTCAACCGCAACATCGGCGGCCTCGACGGCGAGGGATACGGACCGTGGGACCCGGAGGCCAGGGTCGCCCAGAATCCTGCCGACGAGACCGTCCAGCCCCGCATGTCCATGGAGGACGAGCTCGTCCGCAAGCTGTACGAGTACGGGTTCGTCACCGGCCGTGGCGCGCTGGACCAGGCTCCGATGATCGACGTCGACCTGTACGTCGACCCCGTGCCGATCCTCGGGTTCCACGACCAGGTCCGCAGCTACATGTCGTCTGACCGGATCAACGAGACCTATGGCCACGACGACACCCACGCGCTGTGGAGCGGCGTCGTCCTGACCAACGACGCATGGTCGACCATGCACTCCTGGCTCGACGGCCTGGAGGCTGCCCGTGCGTCGGCCGGCGGGGCGAGCGACTCGTGGACCGACGAGGTCGTCGCCGTCCGGCCCGTGCAGGCCGACGACTCGTGCGTGGTGACCACCGCCGGGTACTCGCCCGTTCCGGTGGCCGCGCCCGGCACCGCCGGCTCCGAGGACATGCCGTGCGAGCAGGTCTTCCGCCCCCTCGGCAGCCCGCGGATCGTGGCCGGCGGACCGCGCACCGAGGACGTCATCAAGTGCCAGCTCGAGCCGCTCGACCCGGCCGACTACGCCGGCATCGGGTTCACGGCAGGCGAGTGGGCCGAACTCGAGCGGATCTTCCCGAACGGCGTCTGTGACTACAGCGCTCCTGGTGTCGGCGAGGTCGACCGTTCCCTGACCTGGCTGTCCTGGGGCAACGACACGTTCGTGCCGGACGAGCCGGTCGTGATCGACCACGTGGTGGCCCGCAGCACCGCAGGGTCGACGGACCCTGACCCGTGCCCGCCCAGGCCGGGCAAGGGAAAGCCCAAGCCCAAGCCCGGCTGCTGACCCGCCCGGGTAGTTGCACTCTCGCGTAGCATTCTCGGGCTGTCGGGAGCGGTGAGAGGTCGGCGTGACGGTTCGGGAGCGCAGCTACTCGTGGGAGGATCCGACGGCGCTTGCCGCAGCCGGCAAGGACCAGTCGGGGATCGACTACCTGCGGGCGCTGATCGCCGGTGACCTGCCGCTGCCACCGGTGTGCGCAACGATCGGGTTCCGCTTCGTCGAGGTGGAACCGGGCCGATGCGTCATGGAACTCGAGCCCGGTGAGCACCAGTACAACACGATCGGCACGGTGCACGGTGGTGTGATCGTGACGCTCCTGGATTCCGCCGCCGGCAACGCCATCCATTCGACCCTGCCCGCCGGCACGGGCTATACGACGGTCAACCTCACTACGTCGTTCCTGCGCCCGATCCAGGTCGACGTCGGACCGCTACGGGCAGTGGGGGAGTTGATCAAGGCCGGTCGCCGAATGGCGCTGTGCGAAGCCCGACTGATTGATGCCGATGACCGCCTGTATGCGCACGCCACGGCGACCTGCATGATCCTGACGCCCTGACCCTCCCCGCGGGCGAGGATCAGCGCGTGCGCAGGATGATCACGGTGTCGATGGCGGAGCCGGTGCCCCAGACCTCGCCGGGGCGGCCGAGGAGTTGGCGCACCTGCGCGCCGGGCGTCGGCCATGGGAAGACGGTGAACTCCTCGGCGGTCGGGTCGAATCGGACCAGCGCGTCGCCGCCGAAGTCGGTGACCCACACGAAGTCGGCGTCATCCACGAACACCGCGTAGGGCTGCGGGTTGCTGCCCGGCAGTGGCCAGGTGTTCCAGGTTGCGGCGTCCGGGTCGTACATGGCGAGGTTGCCGGCGTTCCACTCGGTGACCCACAGCCGTCCGCGGGAGTCGCTCCATACCCGTCGTGCTCCGCCACCGGGTGTTGGCGTATCGACGACCTCGAGCGTCCCGTCGACATCGGTGATCTTGGCGATGTAGCTGCCCGCCAGTGACGAGAACCACACGTCGCCGTCGGGCGTGGCTGCTATGCCGTAAGGGCCCCGGCCGCGAGGGGCGTCGAAGACCTCCATGTCGTCGGTCGCCGGGTCGAGTCGGCCGTAGATCCCCGACTGTCCGGTGAACCAGAGGATGCCGTCACCGTCGAAGGCAGCGGTGTTGAGGTTGGCGTAGTCGGACGTCGGCAGCGGGTACGTCGTGACCTCGAACGTGTCCGGGTCGACGGCGACGATGGCGTTCTGGCCGCCGTCGGTGAACCATGCCGTGCCGTCGTCGCCGACGATGACGCCGTGCGGTGACGAGCCGGAACCGAGGTCGATGACTTCGACCTCCCCGGTGGCTGGGTCGAGCAGGCCCGCTTGGCCGCTGCCCTGCGCGGCATACCAGCCCCGCCCGTCCCCAGCCGACGCGGGGGCGGCATCGTGTGGACGCGAACCCGCGGGCACCGGCCACTCGTCGAAGACCGGCTCGGGAAGCAACGGCGGCAGAGTCTCGGCGGACTCGGTCGGCGCGGTCGTTCGCGTCGAGTCGGTGGTCGGCGCCTGAACTTCGCTGGTTGCCCCGTCGGTCGGCGGCACGGACGGGTCCGCGGACGGCGTCCCGGATGTGCACCCCCCGAGCACGACGAAACCAACCAGCATTGCGGCGTAGCGGTTGTGCATCACGCCACCCATGAAACCACCTCCTCTCGCGGGAGTGTTTCAGCCTGCCTTCTACGGGGCGGTAGCCAGCGAACATCAGGGACATCCGCGTGATCCGACCTCGTCGACGTCGTAGTAGGCCTGCTCCTCCACGATGTGCGCCCCGTCGCCATTGGTCACGTGCGCCCGGTAGCTCAGATGGAACCGCCCGAGGTGGGGCCGTGTACGGACGTCGTCGAGTTCGTCGATGTGGTCGGTGTCCTTGAACCAGGTGGTGAGGATGTCGTCCACGACAGACTGCGGGGACGTCGCATCCCAGTGCCGCCCCGGAGTAACCCCGATCGACACGAAGGTCCCGTAGTCGGCGCGGTCGGGACGCAGTCCCGGGGTCTGCCCAGACTCCGTGAAGTGGAAGTAGTCCGAGCAGTCGCCGCCGCGACCGGCCAGTTCGCCTCGGGCGACCTCGGGTTGCGTCCACGAGGCGACCTCCCCGGCGGCGGATGGGCATGCGATGCCCCGCATGCAAGCAGAGGTCGTGCACCGCCAGTCCCGGATATGGGACAACCGGTTCCCGACCGCCGTCGCGGGTCGGCCGAACACGCTGCTGGACCCGTCACTGACGGCGGTACGTGTTCGGGCAGGGCATCGAGCTCGACAACGGGCTGACGCTGCTGATGCACTCGCTGTCGGCGAACGACAACCAGTACACGACGACCAGCAACCAATCCCAGCTCGGCGACCGCGGCGGCGGATCGATCGTCGTCACGCAGGAAGCCCGGAGGCGCCGACGGCTTCTACAAGGGCATTCCGGAGGCCAACGTCTTCGAGGTCTGGGCCGACGTCGCCGGCCACTACCCGATCAACCCGGACTGGGTCGCGCCGACCGGCTACTCGATGGGAGGCTTCGGCACAGGCGACGAACTGGTCAACATCAACACCGCCGATCCCGCCCACGTGGACCTCGTCGCCGCCGGATTGTTGACCGCGGCAGCCGCACTCCGCCGCCTCTGACCCTGTCATGGGTCGAGGGGGTCGTCGTCCTCGGCCACGTCGATGTCGGCTTCCTCGCGGACACGCTCCTCGACGACGTGCTCGCGGTCAGGTTCGAAGATCGACTGGATCGACAACAGGGCAGAACTGGCACGGGACGTCGACGCCCTGCTCCGCCGCCAGTAGACCCAGCCGCGGCGTTCTGCGGCGAGCAGCAGACGATCGAGCACCACCAGTGTCGCGACGACGAGCGCCGCCACGCCGAGCGCCGGTACCCACCGCACGACCGCTCCTCTCCGATCCCCGGACCGTATCCCGCCAAACCGGGGGAGTACGGTCGGGAGCCACACCGGAGAGGTTGTCGCGAATGAGCTACCGCTGGGAAAGGGACACCGGCCTTCCACAGGAGATCGCGTCGGCGGACCTGCAACCAGCCGATGTCCCGTCGGCGCCGACCTCGCCTGACGACGTGCGCGCCATTGGGGAGATGATCGCTTTCGCCCATACGTTCAACGGCTACAGGTGGGGCGGTCCGCCGCAGCGACTCGGGGAGGTCCATCGCCGCACGGTCGATGTCTGGGACCAGGACCGCGTGCTGCCCGACGACCTCGACGTCCTCCGGGGTTGCCTGTTCTTCTGGGTCCGGGCCGACCGCCACGGCGGCGGGTACGGCCCGACCTCCGATGACATCCCGTGGTTGGCCGCTCTGGTCGAAGGCATCCGCTATCTCGCATGAACCGGCGGCAGATCGCACCGCGGCCCAAGTACCGTGCGCGGTCCGCCGGGAGGTCGCCATGAGTTCTGCACCGATCGTCCTCGTCCCCGGGTTCTGGCTCGGGGCGTGGGCCTGGGACACGGTCGCGGACACGCTGCGTACCGACGGACATGCGGTCACCGCGCTCACGCTGCCCGGCCGCGAACCGGACCGGTCCGACCGCGGTTCGGTGACGATGTCCGAGCAGGCCGACGCCATCTGCGCGGCCATCGACTCGGCCGGCAGGCCGGTCGTGCTCGCCGTGCACAGCGGATCGTCGCAGCCGGGCTTCGAGGCCACCGCCCGCCTGCACGGGGTACTCGTCGGACCAGTACAAGGCGGCCGTCGAGGATGGGCAGGCCTGGATGGCCGGTCTGAAGGAACTGCGCGACCTCAGCTGGATCGACATGCCGACCTCGCACTGGCCCATGTGGTCGCGCCCCGATGAGCTCGCCGAGATTCTCGCCGGCATCGCCACCGACGCCGGCTGACCGAAACCGCGGGAGGTCTGCGGTCAGCCCTTGAGGCGGACGGCGGACTGGCACCCGAAGTCCGCCAACCCGTGTGTCGACAACGACGGCGGGGCAGCATCAGGCCCGGTGCCCCAGTCGAGGTCGGGGATGGCACCGACGGTCATGGTCAACGCGCCGGCGTCGCGCCACTCGGACTGGGTGAACCACGTGCGCTCGAGCGGTTCGCCGCCCAGTGCCGGGTCGGTCACGAACTTGTCGGTCGGAAGGGTGCGGGGCGCCTCGATCACCAGATCGCTCTCACCGCCGTGGATCACGACGCGGTCGAAGACCGGCGAGGCCAGCGTGTAGACCGGAGCACCAGGCACCAGCGGGTACGCCCCCGCCATCGTCCAGACCAGCCATCCCGACAGCGCACCGAGGTCGTCGTTGCCCGGCAGCCCGTCGTAGGTCGGGGTGAACACCGACGCCGCGGCCCGCGCCACGGCCTGGGTCTTCCACGGCTGACCGATCGCGTTGTAGACGAACGGGGCCTCGAGGTCGTGCTCGTTGCCCGGTGCGGACTGGTTGCCGTAGTAGGCGAGCCCGAACGCCGTCGCCTGGTTCTGCACCTTGGGCCACAGCACCGGGGTCGTGCCGGAAACCGGGAAGTTGAAGAACACGTCGAGCCGCTGGTCGACGGTGTTGGCGCCGCCCATGGCCTCGACCAGTCCGGCGTAATCGTGCATGACCAGCCAGGAGTACTGCCACGAGGTCCCCTCCTGGAACCCATAGCCGTTCTCGGGCAGGAAGGGCGCGACCCAGTCGCCCTCGGCCGTGCGTGGACGGATCCAGCCGGTGTCTGGATCGAGCAGGTTCGCCCAGCGTCCGGCGCTGATCGCCCGGTCCGCGGCCAGCGATGACGCGCCTGCGGCGTCGGCGAGCACCGCGAGCGCGGCGTCGGCCACCCCGTACTCCAGCGTCGTGCCGGCGTTGCGGTTGCCGCCCTCGACCAGTTCGACGGCGTCGGCTGGCTGCGGCGTCGGCAGGTACCCGAGTGTCTCGTAGTCCCCTCGCCGAGTCGTCAGGTCGACCATCGCGTCGAGCAGTCCGGTAGCGGTCCTGCGGTCGTCGACCAGGCCACGGCACCAGCCCTCGGCGATGAAGGGGATGGCCGGGTCGCCCGACATGTAGTTCGGGGCAGCGTTCGCCAACTGCCAACGCGGCAGCGAGCCACTCTGGTCGGCGAAGTCCAACAGCGACGCGATCATGTCGCCGTACGCGCCGGGGTCGATGACGGCGAGCAGCTGGTTCTGACCGCGGTAGCTGTCCCACAACGAGAACTGCTGGTAGTGCGGCCGCTTGTGGTCGCGCCGGATCACGCTGTCGGCTCCCGGGTAGCGGCCGTCCACGTCGCTGATCACGTTGGGGAACAACTGGGCGTGGAACAGCGCCGTGTAGAACGAGGCGAGGTCGGCTGGCGTGCCACCCTCGACCTCGATTGTGCGCAGTGCGTCGTTCCACGACGCGCGGGCGGCCGCAGCGGTGCCGTCGAAGTCCCAACCCGGCGCCTCGGCTGTGAGGTTGGTAGCCGCGCCGGAGAGGTCGGTGTAGGACAGCGCGACCTTGGCCTGCAGCACGCCATCGCCCTCGAAGTCCAGGACCAGCCCGAGGCCATCGGCGGCCACCGACGAGCCCACCGGCACGGCAGCGCCGTCGAGCGTCCTCACCGCCGTGAACGGACGATCGAAGTCCGCCACGGCATACACGGTGTGGGTCGGGCCTGACGTGGTCACCGACATCGCGAGCGTGTCGGCGTCGACGACCTCGACCGTGGCGGGGTGGACGCCCTTGAGGTCACGACCGGGGTGGACCACGACGCGTGCAGCCTGTCCGGCTGGGAACGTGTAGCGGTGCATGCCGGTCCGCACCGTGGCGGTCAGTTCCGCGTCGATGCCGTAGCGGGTGAGGTTGATGGCGTAGTAGCCGGGTTCGGCCTGCTGCGTGGCAACCGACGCCAGCGACGAGTACGCCGGGACTGGCTGCGGGTAGCCCAGGTCGGCGAAGTCGCCGTCAGTGACCTCGCCGGTCATCGGCAACATGGGGAACTGCCCGCCCTGGTAGACACCCGCGCTCATGTGCGTGTGGCTGAAGCCGGTGACCAGCACGTTGTGGGCGTAGTAGCCGCCGTAGTTCAGCGGGCCTTCGGTGTCGGGACCGAGCCCGACCATCCCGTGCGGCAACACCGGCCCGGGGTTCGTGAAGCCCGGCGGGTACGACCCGATCGTCGGATCGACCCACGCCGCGAGATCCGCCCCGCCAGCCACCAATGGCGGGAGGGACGGCGCTCCCGTGAGGAGCGTGAGCACGGCAAGGCCGGCGGCTGTGGATCGACGCATCGCAGGAAACCTCAGAACTGTCCGGTCGTCACCGAGAGAGTTCGCCGCGCGCGGGCAGGGTTCCTGCCCTCACCTCCGATGTGGGCGGGCTTTGCGCCATGTCTGTCGCGAACCTCACCCAGTTCGGTGGTCGCCACCGATGTGGGCGGGCTTTGCGCCATATCTGTCGCGAACCTCACCCAGGTCCACGGGTGGGGGAGTGCGGGACGTCGAGGGCGAGGCGTAAGGTCTGTCCCGGGGAAGTACCCGATGCTGGACCAGGAGTCGTCATGGGGGCCGTCGTCAGTCGACGTTCGGTCCTTCCGTTTGCCGTGCTCGTGGCTGTAGGCCTGGTCTTCAGCGCAGCGAGGCACGACCCGGGATCGACGACCGCGAAGGTCGCGGCCGCCGCCGCGCAGGCCGCTGACCCGATCGTCGTCGTGGCCGGGGGACCGGCATCGGTGCCGACGACCGTCACGGCCCAGTTCCCTGCGTGCGGGACCGAGGTCGACCGTCGCAGCGGCGAGGACCGGTACGCCACGGCAGTCGACCTCGCGCCCACCGACGCCCACGGGCCGGTGTACGTCGCCTCCGGTGACGTCTTCGCTGACGGGATCGCGGTCGGTCCGCTGGCCGCCGCGACCAACGGGATCGTCCTACTGGCCCGCGTCGGTGACCTGCCCGACGTTATTCGCGCCGACCTCGAACGGCTGCAGCCCGACGAGATCGTGATCGTCGGCGGCCCGGCCAGTGTCAGCGAGGCCGTCGAGGAAGCGGCCGCCGACTACGCCTCGACGGTGCGGCGGGTCGACGGACCCGACCGGTACGCCACCGCCGCCGAGGTCGCCCGCGGGGTCGAACCCGGTGGGATCGTGTTCGTCGCTTCGGGGGCCAACTTCCCGGATGCACTCGCCATCGGCCCGGTCGCGGCCCGCGAACGTGCGGCAGTGCTACTGACCCGCCCGGACGACCTGCCTGACGTCACCGCCGATGCCCTGCGGAGGTTGCAGCCGTCCGAGGTCGTGGTCGTCGGCGGACCAGCGTCGGTCTCGGCCGCCGTGGCCAGCGACATCGCAGACGTCACGGGCGTCGAGGTCGCCCGAATCGCCGGGGCCGACCGGTACGCCACCGCGGTCGCCATCGCCGAATACTTCTTCGACGACCCGACCGGCGCGGTGTTCCTGGCAACCGGCCGCACCTACCCGGACGCGCTGACGGCGACCCCGCTGGCTGCCGGCTTCGGTGCGCCATTGTTGCTCGTCGGCGCCGACCTCGATGGCGCGACCGCGACCGAGATCGCCCGGCACGTCGACCTCGCCGCCTGCCGGCAGGTCCGCGTCGTCGCCGATCCTGTCGAGGCGCTGACCCTCGGGCCGTCATCGCTCGGCCAGACGACGCTCACCGTGACGGTCGGTCAGGCGGCTGGGGTGATCGAACAGGGCGACGCAAGCAGCGTGCTGCTGCTGCCCGACGAAGCCCACACGGCGACGCTGTCCTATCCGAAGTCGGTGAACACTTCGGTGCCTGCGGTGACCTGGACCCAGCAGCTTGCCAGCACACAAACCGAACTCGTTGCCCGACAGCCGTGGCGTAGTGAACGCCCGGCGCCGCCCGCCGGCATCAACCTCGCCTGGCAGTACCTCGGCATCAGCGCGGACTACCGCAGCCAGGTCGACGCCGCGCCAGGGCTGACGACCACCGCCCCGTTCCGCTACTCGCTGCGGTCTGACGGTGCGATGGTCGGCGTCGCAGACCCCGCCTTCATCGCCGACATGCACGCACGCGGGATCGAGGTGTGGCCGACCATCCACACGTGCGGGGCGACCTGCATCCACGCGGCGCTGGCCGATCCGGGACGGCGGGCCGACCTCGCACGACGGATCTCGGACGACGCCAGGGACGCCGGGGCCGATGGCGTCAACATCGACATCGAGGGCTTCTACGACGCCGACGGTCCTGCGGTGACCTCGTTCGTGCAGCAGCTGGCCGACCGGGTGCGCGCGTGGGGCGGCGTGACATCGTACGACTTCACGGTGATGACCGACACGTGGGCGACGCCTCCGCCGGGGTTCGAGTACTGGTCGACCGCTCCCGGTCGGCGGGCAATCAGCGCTGCCGTGGACTACGCCGTGCTGATGGCCTACGACGAGTTCAACCGCCACCGTCCGGCTGGCCCGGTGGCGTCACGCGCCTGGGTCGAAGAGGGCCTGCGGTTCCAGCTGCGCTACAGCGATCCTGGCGCGATCCTGCTCGGCGTGCCGCTCTATGGGCGGATCTGGAGCGGCAACACCCCGGCGACGGCCACGATGTCCGACATGGAGTCGTTCGCCGCCAACGGCACGCACACGTTTGACGCCCGGTTCGGCATGGACAGGCTGACGCTGGCCGACGGTCGCTACACCTGGGAGGAGACCCCGCCGACGCTGGCGTACCGGGTCGATCTCGTCGAAGGGTTCGGCCTGGCCGGGACGGCGAGCTGGCGGCTGGGCTTCGACAACCCGAGAGTCTGGCAAGCACTGGCTCGCTGAGTCCTCGCCCTGGGACTCAGCTGTGGACGGCGTCGTGGAGCAGGAGGAAGTCCGTGACGCCGAAGCGGCGGTGCGTGCGCTGCTCCTTCGCCGGGAAGTGGGGGTTGCCCTGGTCCAGTCCGATCAGTGACGGGCGGTCGACGGGGATCGTGCGTCCGTCGTGGTCGATGGTCGCGGCCCCGGTGGCCATGACGTTGCGCACCCAGTCGGCCGTCGGCCCGTAGGGGAGGGCGACCACGTAGGCGTCGTCGCCGGCCTCCTCCACGACGACCGGTGTTCGGTACGGGGTGCCGCTGCGGCGGCCCGTGTGGTGCACCACGGATGCGTACGCACCCGGTTCGCCCGCGTCGCGTCTCAGCACGCGCGGGTTGGTGAACCGGCGGTTCGTGCGTCGGATGAGCTTCTGCACCGGCGCGAACTTGGTGCGGAACGACACGACGAACACGACGGTGAGGACGGCACCGATGCCGGCGAGCGCAGCGAGGACCTGGATGACGGTGGTGAGCATGTGACTTCTCCTAGATCGTGATGACGAGCTTGCCGCGGGTGTGCTCGGTGCCCATCTGGTCCATCGCGGCCGCGGTGTCCGCCATGGCATGGGTGCGGCCGACGACCGGCCGTATGGCCCGCGACTCGAGCAGCGCGGTCAGTTCGTCGAGGTCCTCGGCGCGCCTGGGTTCCTGCAGGCTGGTCAGCCGCTGTGACACGAACCGGTTGAGGACGAACTGGCGCACCAGGAGCCCGAACGGCCCGAGTGTGCGGTTGTCGTTGCGCCCGTACGACATGATGTAGGTCCCGTCGGAGGCCATGACCCGGCGCCACCGGGCGGCTGACGCGTTGCCGACGTTGTCCAGCACGATGTCGTAGAGCCCGCCCGTCCTCGTTGCATCGGTCGTCGTGTAGTCGATGACCTCGGCGGCCCCGAGCTCGCGCACGAGGTCGACGTTGGCTGTGCTGCACACGCCGGTGACGTGGCCGCCGTCCGCGACGGCGAGCTGCACGGCGAACGTGCCCACGCCTCCGGACGCGCCGTTGACCAGCACGCGGGTGCCAGGCCGCACGGTGGAGACGTGCCGCAGGGCCTGGACGGCGGTGATGGCGGCCATCGGGGCGGCGGCCGCCTCCTCGTGCGACAGGTGGGCTGGCTTCTGGCGGATCGACGACGGCGACACGCGGACGAACTCGGCGACCGCCCGGGTGTCCATGATTGCGGCGCCGGGAACCTGGTCGCAACGCCCGTAGACCTCGTCGCCCGGAGCGAACTCGGTGACGGCCCCGCCGACCTCGGCGACCTCGCCGGACAGGTCCGCGCCCAGCCCGGACACCTTGGGTCTCACCAGACCGAGGTCGAGCCGGGCAAGCCGGGGGTAGCCGGTCATCAGGTGCCAGTCGTACGGGTTGAGCGATGCGGCCCGCACCCGTACGAGCACGTCGTGGTCGCCGACCCGCGGGACCATGGCGGCACGCAGTTCGAGCACCTCCGAGCCGCCGTAGCGGTCGAATCCGATCATCTTCACACGGGGGTCCTTCACGTTGGAGGGGGCGGGAGCGACGGGGTGGAAGTCACCGCCGACCGTACGGTGTAAGGGAGCCGTACGCCGTAAGGTTTGCACGGCCGCCATCGGGCTGTCAAGCGTTCGAGCGGAACCCGGTCAGCGTGTGCGCTGGCGGCGCCGTTCGAGCCCATCGAGCAGCACGTCGAGGCCGAACTCGAACTCGGTCTGGTCGTCGCACCACCCAAGCGTGTCCTCGGGTCCGTCGTGGACGACCTCGGCCATCATCCCGACGATGTACGGGAAGTGCTCGGCCATCTGCTCGAGCATCGCCGCGTTCTGGTCGTCGACCTCGGCTCCGTCCGGCTCGAACAGCTCTTGGGTGAACCCGAGGGCCCGCGACCCCAGGGCGTGCATGGCGTGGTGGGCGAGGTCGTACGAGAACCCGCCCTCGACCAGCACGCCGAGGACGGCGTCGAACCAGGCGATGATCGACGGGCTCATGACGGTGCGGGTCTCGAGCACCTGCGGCGCCCACTTGTGGCGCATCATGACCTGGCGGGCGGTCAGCACCCGTTTCCGCAGCGCGGCCTGCCAGTCTTCAGCTGCCGGCGGCGTCTCGACCTCGGCCATCTCCTGCTGCATCTCGTCGAGCACGAGCTCGACGATGCCGTCGAGCAGCAGTTCCTTGCCCGCGATGTGGTGGTACAGCGACATCGCCTCGACATCGAGCTCCTGGGCGAGCCGCCGCATGGTCAGCGCGTCGATCCCCTCACGATCGGCGAGGTCGACGGCGGCGCGCAGTACCCGCTGCCGGCTGAGCGGTACGCGCGCCCTGACGTCGGGCTCGACCCCGGACCGACCAGCCATCGCCACCTCCGTCCCGTCACCGTACCCGTACAGGGTAAGGCGGAGGTCAATGCAGCTCGGTGCGGAGGTGTCACTCCGTCACGGTGATCTTTCCCTGCATCCCCTCGGTCCAGTGCGAACCGTTCTGTTCGAAGCAGCCCGTCGTCCACTCGCCGACACGGTCGGCAGGCAGGGTGAACGTGACCGTGACGGTCTGGCCGGGCTGGGCCACGATCATGAACCCGTGATCGTCCATCTCGCTCTCGGTGCCCATACCCATCTCGCTGGCGGTGCCCATGTCGTCGGGCTCCGTGGACTCCATGTCGCCCATGTCGTCCTCGATGACCCTGGCCGAGGTGGGCTCGACGGTCACATCCACCCCGGCGAACAGGTCGTCCTCGAAGCCGTGCGCAGTCCCGTCGTCCCCGGACACCTCGTGTCCGGCCATGAATTCGTGGGGGAGGGTGCCGTCGTTGACGAACTCGAGTGTGACCTCCTCGCCGGCGGGGATCGTGATGTCCGCCGGGTCGAAGGCGTACTCGGTCATCCTGATCGTCAGCGGTTCGCCAGGGGTGACCGAGCCTCCCTCGCCACCGCCGCCGCATGCTGCCAGGATCAGTCCGGCTGCCGCGGTCAGGATCGTGGTCCGTCGTAGCGTGTTCATGTCCGCCTCCTTGTGATGCCCCGACCTTTCACGGTAGTGGTGGACGGTGGACGGTGGACGAGTGTCCTCTCGGCCGCAAGGGGCGTAGGATGCGGGTCTCGGGTGAGGAGCTGGGATGTCGCTCCTGCGGCTGTGGTCCGTCCTTCGCGGCGTCGCCGCCATCGCGGTGATCGTCGCGGTGGCAGTGCTGGTCGCCCCCGGCCTGTCACGGTCGCCGTCGGTCGCCGTCGACCCGGCCGGTGCTCCCGGGGGACAGTGCCGTGACGGTGCAGTCATCGTGGGTTGGGTCATCGATGAGGCCTACCCGCACTTGACGACGGGAGTCCGCGTCGGGGGACTGTCGGACAACTGCTCCCACAACAAGATCAAGATCGAGGTCCTCGACGACCAGGGGAACGTGTTGACCACGTTGGACGAGTCACTGGCCCCGCATGGCGCCGAGGTCACCCTCGACTTCGACTCACCGATCCTGGCTGCGCCGGTTGCCCGGGTTGACGTGGTTCTGTCCGGAGCGAAGCGCGGCTGAGGTCGCTCAGGCGATCTTCTGGCGTGGTCTGGTCAGGAACAGTCCGAACACCAGGGTGGTCGTCAGCGCCCCGAGGACGATCGGGGAGCGGAGCCGGATGAGGAGATGGCCGGCGGCCGGCAAGCGCAGGATCATGCGGCCGGTGATGTCGTCCTCGGTCGGCCGCCAGTGGTCGGGGCGGTCGCGGTTGTCGCCCTGCGGAACGTAGGTGTCGCCGTCGACCTCGACGATTCGGTGGATGACGACGCCTCCTTCCGGGGCGTCGAAGGCGACGATCTCGCCGACGTCGTAGGCGCTCGACCGGTAGACGATCGCGACATCGCCGGCTTCGAGCGTCGGCTCCATGCTCGTGCCGTGCACCCAGATGATGCCCAGCGGTCCGCCGAGCCCCGAGGGCAGGGCGAGCCAGGCCCAGATCCCCGCAACCGCGAGGGTGGCGAGGATCCGGACGGGCCGTACTCGGGAGCGCCGCGCGGGGCGGCGCTCCCGAGGCTCAGAGGTCACGGCCCGCATGGGTTACGGTCCGTCGACGATCGTCACGACGACCTCGTCGATGAGGTTGGCGCTGGCGTTCGACGACAGCGATACGGTGACGCTTCCACCGCTCGCGTGCGTCCCATTGCCACTGGCGAGACTCGTATCGTCGTCGTAGACGGCCACGTGCACGACGTCGCCGTCGCACTCCGGGGTGTCGATGCCGTCTACGTCGATCGACTCGACGAGTGACGGGTCGTCGGCCACGAAGTTGAACGTGGTGGTCACGCCGTCGGTGTCGCAAGAGCCAACAGGGTCGCTGCCGCTCCCGAGATCCTGGGACGTGACTTGTAGGTTGGCGGCGGCACCGAAGACCAGTGCTCCCCCCAACGTCGCGAAGAGAAGTGAGGTGAGAACCCGTTTCATGTTGTTGCTCCTTGTTAGTGGGTTCGGGTGGTTGTGGGGTCGGCGGGCGGGGGCCGGCCGCTCCCGGGCCACGCGGCGGGTCCGTCGCGGGCAGCAGGGGCGGGCGGTGATCGGGCGATCGAGGTCGTGACGGTCATGGCGCAGGCCCGACGACGGTGACGGTGACGGCTACGACATCCGCTGCGCCGGCGCCCGGAAGGTCGACGAGGACCTCACCGGAGTCACCAATGCCGTCCCAGGTGAACAAGGCGGATCCCACACCCCCCGGCAGCGGCGTATCAGCGGCGTCCCGAACGGTGACGTGGACGGTGTGGCCGTCCAGGGTCGCCTCGACGTCGGCGACGTTGACGGCGTCGATGAGGCTCGGGTCGTCGGCCCCGAGGACGAACTCGACGATCACGCCGTCGGGGTCGCAGGCCTCGACCGCGTCGCTGCCGGAACCAAGTCCGTCCGAGACGACGGGTAGGGACGAGGCGAAGCCGAGAACCAGCGCGCCGGCGGACACCGCCAGCAGCGCGACGGGGATCCAGCGGGTCGGTGCGCGTGTCCGGCGCTCGCTCCGTCGGCGTCGTCGCTCATCGCGGGCCGCTGGCCACAGCGCCAGCCCGCCTGCCATCGCCTGCGGTCCGGGGAAAGACGTCGTGAAGAGCTGCTCCGAAACCACCAGGACGCACGGCACCTCGTCGTCGACGATCGTCACCGTGTGCACGGATGGGCTGACGATCGTGGCGAAGCTCGCCGCATACAGCGTCAGTTCGACGGTCTCGTCACCGTCGGTGAGCTCGTCGTCGAGGACGGTGATCGTCAGGGCAGCGGTCGTCGTTCCGGGCGCGAACGGGACCGACCAGCTGGCGGGTGAGTAGTCGTCTCCGCTGGTCGCGCTGCCGCCAGTGACCTGGACATGGGCGGTGACGGTCCGGCCGGATGGCTCCGACAGTGTCAGTTCGACGTCGTGGGTGCCCGCGGTCTCGCTCGTCGAGGACGTGGTGACCGTGAACGCGACGTCAGGGAGTGGGTCGTCGTCGACGATGGTCAACGTGTGTGAAGTGGGGCTGAACAGCGTCGCCGGCCCGGTCAGGTTGGACAGCGTGAGGACGATCGACTCGTTGTGCTCGTCCAGGACGTCGTCGGTGATCGGGACGACGATGTCCTTGGAGGTCTCGCCGGTCAGGAACTCGAGTGTGTCGGCGACGTAGCCGTGATCGGCTGGGGACGCGCTGCCGCCCGTTCGGCTGTGGTCGACTGTCACGGTGCCGCTGGCCGCCGGCTGTAGCTGAACCGTGACAGTCGCTGTGCCCGCCGCTTCGCTGATCGACGACGAACTGGTGCTGAACGACAGCTTCGGGTCGTCGTCCAAGATGGTGTGCGTGTGGACCGACGGGGACCCGACTGTGGCACCCGATGCGTTCTGGAGGCGGTGTTGGATCGTCTCGTCGGTCTCGCCGACCGAATCCTCGATGACGTCGATTGTCGCGGACTGTGTCGTCGTCTCGGCCGGGAACGTCAGCGTGCCGGCGGTGTAGGTCAGGTCGGTACCGACCGTGGCGCTGCCGCCGATCCGGACGTGGTCGACCTCGACGACGAAGGCGGACGGCGGGTTCAAGGTTGCTTCGACCGTCACGGTGGCGTCGTCCTCGACGGCCGAGGACGACGCTGCGGTCCACGTCACGACCGGGAACGGCTCGTTCTCGGTAATCGTCACGACGGCGTCGGTGTCGCCTGCGAGCGCACCGGAGATCGCCGTGACCTGGAAATCGAAGGTCTCGTCGCCCTCGTAGATCCCGTCGTCGACGATGGGGACGAGGATGTCCTTCTCGGTCTCGTTGGGGTCGAACGTGACCTGATCGACCGTGGCCGCGTAGTCGCCGGGTGCCGTGGCGCTGTCGTCGCCGGTCGCATAGTCCACGGTGACGGCGTTGGCGGTCGGTGGATCGACGACGATGGTCAGCGTCGCCGAGCCGACGCCCTCGGAAACCGTGACGTCGGCGACGGAGACCGCGCTCAGGCTGGCCACGGACAGCGTGACGTCGTCGGTGCCGTACCCGTCCACGTACCCGCGCCCATCGCCCAGGTCGGTGCCGGTGACCACGGCGAACTGCCCCGTCCGCGTCCCACCGGACGTGAACAGGATCTCGAACGTGTCGGCCGTCGCCGGCGAGAACGTCGTGGAGTCGACGGCAAGCGTGCCGTCGACGTCGATGTCGCCGGTCGCCGTCACCCGGTCGTAGCTGATGCCAGGCGTGGTGCCCTCGATGTCGACGGCGTAGGTGCTGGAGGCGGCGAAGGTGAGGTTGCCGGTCACGTTTCCTTCGCCGGGCGACTCGCCTGGCCGGAGCGACCCATTGATCTGCAGGTCACCGACGACGGTTCCGCCGAACACGAAGGTGTCGTTGACGATGACGTTCGGGGCCGTGAGCGTGCTGGCCAGCCCGACTTCCAGAGGGCCGTCGGTGGTCAACGTGGTGACCGTGGTGACCGATCCTCCGCCAACGATGTCCAGCCTGCCCACCGACGTGACCGCAGCCAGGTTGGTGAGGGCATCCACGAGACCGGACACCCGCCGCGACACGGTCGATCCTGCTCCCGAAATGACCACGTCGGCGTCGATCGTGTGGACGTCGACGGTGTCCAACTCGAAGACGATGTCGCCGCCTGCGCGCGCCTCCCACGTGCCGCCCGTCAGTGTGTTCGCGGCGTAGTTGGTCGGTGTGGTGTTGAACTCGAGCGTCGCCCCGTCGGCGATCGCGCGGCCCGGACTGCTCACCTGGGACACGTTGATGTCGATGGTGCCGGCGGTGACCTGGATGGTGCCGTTGTTGATCAGGGTGGGTGATCCGGCCCAGTTGGTGATGCTGATCGAGTTGGTGGCCAGCAGGGTCAGCCCGACGGGC
>Ga0326597_10000767_pt1 | contig 54938 bp, 48 predicted proteins | sample RVTome_12_FD_203789 | JGI IMG/M metagenome (GOLD analysis project Ga0326597, IMG submission 203789) | Soil microbial communities from uranium-contaminated site in the Upper Colorado River Basin, Wyoming, United States - RVT100D185 | ecosystem: Environmental > Terrestrial > Soil > Contaminated >... | reverse complement strand
TGGGGCCCCTGCCCCACCAGTAGGTGTCGGCCTTCGGCCGACTGTTCTGTCAGGCGAGCGGCGTGCGGTGCGGCTGCGTTGGTGTTCATCACAGCCGTTCGATGATCGTGACGTTGGCCTGGCCGCCATGGGGCCCCTGCCCCACCAGTAGGTGTCGGCCTTCGGCCGACTGTTCTGTCAGGCGAGCGGCGTGCGGTGCGGCTGCGTTGGTGTTCATCACAGCCGTTCGATGATCGTGACGTTGGCCTGGCCGCCGCCCTCGCACATGGTCTGCAGGCCATAGCGGCCACCGGTGCGCTCCAGTTCGTTGAGAAGGGTGGTCATGAGCTTGGTGCCCGTCGCCCCCAGGGGGTGGCCGAGGGCGATCGCGCCACCGTTGACGTTGACCTTGGCCAGATCCCAGTCGAACTCCTTGGCCCACGCCAACGGCACCGACGCAAAGGCCTCGTTGATCTCAACCAGGTCGATGTCGTCGGGAGTCAGGCCGGTCTTCTCCAGCGCATGGCGAGTGGCAGGGATCGGCGCCGACAACATCTCGATCGGGTCGCCACCACGGACGGACAGGTGGTGGATGCGCGCACGCGGCGTCAGACCGTGGCGCTCCACGGCGGCCTCGGACGCCACCAGCATGGCGGCGGCACCATCGGAAATCTGCGATGCCAGAGCCGCGGTGATGCGGAATCCCTCGGCAAGGGGCGCCAGTGACGCCATCTTCTCCACCGAGGTGTCGCGTCGCGGACCCTCGTCATCAGCAACGCCATGGATGGGCTCGATCTCCGCCTTGAAGCGACCCTCGTCGATGGCACGGATGGCGCGCTGGTGGGATTCGTAGGCGAAGGCCTCCATGTCCTCACGCGTGATGTCCCAGCGCTTGGCGATCAGGTCCGCGCCATGGAACTGGGTGACCAACTCGTGGCCGTAGCGGGCGTTCCAACCGGGTGACTCGCTGAACGGGGTCGGGTGGCCGAAGTCCTTGCCGACCAGCATCGCGGCGGCGATCGGGATCTGGCTCATGTTCTGCGCGCCGCCGGCGATGACGAGGTCCTGCGTCCCCGACAGCACACCCTGCGCCGCGAAGTGGACCGCCTGCTGCGACGAGCCGCACTGGCGGTCGATGGTCACACCCGGCACGTGCTCCGGGTAGCCGGCCACCAGCCAGGACGTCCTGGCGATGTCACCGGCCTGTGATCCGATGGTGTCCAGGCAGCCCCAGACGACATCCTCGACGGCGCCGGGGTCAATCCCGGTGCGCTCCACGAGGGCCTTCAGGACGTGCGCGCCCATGTCGGCGGTGTGGATGCCCGACAGCCCGCCCTTGCGCCGCCCCACCGGGGTGCGGACGGCGTCGATGATGTAGGCCTCGGCCATGGTTGGTCTCCTGAACGTGGTTGGGTCAGCGTGTCACGATCACGGATGAGCCGTGACCAAACAGTCCTTGGTTGGCGGTCGCGCCCACGCGTGCTCCCTCGACCTGACGGGCGCCTGCGTCGCCGCGGACCTGCCAGACCAGTTCACACACCTGCGCGATGGCCTGGGCGGGCACGGCCTCGCCGAACGCACCCAGGCCGCCGGACGTGTTCACGGGAACGCGTCCACCAAGGGTTGTCGTTCCCGCGCGCAGAAGCTTCTCGGCCTCGCCCACGGGGCACAGCGCCAGATCCTCGTACCAGTCCAGTTCCATGGCGCTGGAGAGGTCGTACACCTCGGCAAGGTCGAGGTCGTCCGGACCCAGTCCCGCCTCCTCGTAGGCCTGGTGGATCACGTCGGCACGGAACCCGCGTGCCGGCGGCGCGACCACCCTCGAGGAATCGGTGGCGATGTCGGGCAGCTCGACCGTGGTGGCGGGGTAGGTGGGCGTGGCGGTCGACACGGCGGCGATGCATGGGGCGCCGGTGATGCCGCGCTGTTCAGCCCACTGCCTGCTGGCAAGGACCAGGGCCGCGCCGCCGTCAGAGGTCGCACAGATCTGCAGCAGCCGCAACGGGTCGGACACGAGCGGCGACGCGAAGACGTCGTCCCTGGTGAACGCCTTCTGGTAGCGCGCGTTGGGGTTGAGGGCACCCATCGCGGCGTTCTTGACCTTGACGGCCGCGAAGTCGTCCTCGGTGGCCCCGTACAGGTCCATGCGGCGCCGCGCTGCGAATGCGAAGTAGGTCGGATTGGTCGCGCCCAGGAGGTGGAACCGCTGCCAGTCGGGGTCATCGGGGCGCTCGCCCGCGTTGGGGGCGAGGAATCCCTTGGGCGTGGTGTCCGCGCCGACGACCAACGCAACGTCGCACAGTCCGGCGAGGATCCGGGTCCGCGCGATGTCGATGGCCTGGGATCCGGAGGCACAGGCGGCGTACGCGGATGCGATCCTGGCTCCGGTCCAGCCAAGCGCCTGCGCGAACGTCGCGCCCGCCACGTAGCCGGGATAGCCGTTGCGCATCGTGTTGGCACCGACGACGTACTGCACATCGGTGTACGCGATGCCCGCCTCGGCCAGCGCAGCCTTGGCCGCGTGCACGCCATACTCGACAAAATTGCGGCCCCATTTGCCCCATGGGTGCATGCCTGCGCCGATGGCGACGACCTGGCGCGTCATGGCGACACCTCCGCGGTCATGGCCCGCGGCACAACCGAGGCGTCCGCCACAGGCCGCCACGCCCAGACCAGTCGCGCCACGCCGTCGCCGTCGGTGTAGAGCGCCTTGGTCGTGAGTTCGACCTCCGAGCCGACCCTGATGTCATCGATCGACGCGCCGTCGGCAAGCTGGCCCAACACGGTCAGATCGACGTCGGGGAGCTCCACGGCCAGGACCGAGTAGGGCACGAACGGGTCCGGCGAGACGTACGGCGGCGGCGCCGCGTAGTGGTTGGTCGTGTAGGACCAGACGCGACCGCGCCTGCCCATCTCCAACCGGCGGAACTCGACGCCGTCACACGCCGGGTTGGGACACACGATCACCTTGGTGGCCGGAAAGGCGACCGTGGTGCAGGTCGTGCACTGCGCACCGAGCAGGGCAACGACGCCGTCCTCGGCGACGAACCACCCATCGATCGCTGGCCGGACCTGGACCGCCATGCACAACCTCCAACAAGAACGTGTTCTACCTCGACAATGCAACCGGAACGGACCCGAGCGGGCAAGTCGAGGTCGTCGATGACGGCTGCAGGCGGCCAGCGGATGGCTGCATCGCGGCCACTGTCCGATGGGCAGGCACCGGAGCCCGGGCCGTGCAGCGCCCTCCGTACGGTGGTCTCAGCATCGCATCGGACCGTCCGTGGCACCCGCAAGCGCGAACTCGACTGACACCGGCACCGGCTGGCAGGGCCGTCGCGCCGTTGCCGCGTCGCTGCGACTGGCGGTGTTCCTCATCCCCCTGCTGACCGGGATGACCGCCTCCATCATCGCGGCGAGATTGCTGCCGGCACCGTCGACAACCGCGACGACCGTGCTGTGGTGGCTGGCCGTGCTGGGTGCCGGCAGCGCCGCCAGCGTGCTGACCGATCGGCTTGCGGTTCGACTGCTGCCCCTGGCTGCGCTGTACAGCCTGACGATCGTCTTCCCCGATCGCACACCGTCGCGGTTCAGGATCGCGCGACGCGCCACCAGCCTCCAGGACGCCCGCCAGGCGATGACCGACCTCGACACGACGGCGCCGGTCCAGCACGCGGCTGAGACGGCACTGGCACTCATCACCGCCCTCGACGTCCACCACAGGGCGACTCGCGGGCACGCCGAGCGCGTTCGCCTGCTGACCGACCTGGTCGGCGAGCAGTTGGAGTTGTCCTTGCCGGACCGCATCCGGCTGCGCTGGGCGGCGCTGCTGCACGACCTGGGCAAGCTGCACGTCCACCGCGACCTGCTGGTCAAGCCAGGGCAGCCCACCGATCGGGAGTGGGAAGAACTGCGCCGCCACCCCGCCGAGGGAGCTCGGCTCTGTGAGCCGCTGGTCCCGTGGCTGGGCCAGTGGGCACTGGCGGTGGGAGAGCACCACGAGCGGTTCGACGGCACCGGCTACCCCTACGGCGTCGAGGGTGAAGCGATCTCCCTGGCCGGGCGCATCGTCGCCGTGACGGATGCCTACGACGTGATGACCGCGAGGCGCAGTTACAAGACTGCGGTCACGCCGGACCAGGCCCGGGCAGAACTGGTCGCCTGCGCCGGCACGCACTTCGACCCCGCGATCGTGCGGTCGTTCCTGCAGGTCGCGCTTCCGGGGCGGTCGCGCCTGCTGCTGCCGCTGCAGTGGGTCCTGTCGTCGCCGTTCGCTGCCCAGGTTCGCAGCCTGGGCTCCTCGCCTGCCATGGCCCCCTTGCACACCCTCGCCGTCGCGGCGCCTCGAGTGGCGATGACGGCGGCCGCAATCGGCCTCATTGCCGCACCCGCCCATCGCACCACCCAGACCCGGCCCGAGCCTGCCCCACCAGCATTCGCGGCACCGGCCATCGTCGCCCCAGCCGCGCCACCCCAAGGCCCGCAAACGCAGCCATCCCTCCCTCGGACCGACGCCGATGACGTTGACGCGGAGGTCCTTGGCGTGGTGGTGGACTCGGAGTCGGCATCACCCCACGGCAACCCGCCCAGTCCCGCGCCGGACCCGATGGCGACGGACCCAGCGCCGCCACCAACCGTGGTCCTCATCTCCACCGCACCGGACGGCCAGCCCCCCGCGCAACCCGAACAGGATCAGGCCGGCTCGTTCACCAACGTGCTCGACACGACGTTCGCCCTGTTGGCCGCCGCGCCGCGCGATCACACCGCGGTGACCGTGATGCCACTGGGTCCGCCCAGCGAGCGCCTTGCCGGGGCTGCCATCAACCTCGATGCCGACCGCGATGACCTTGCCGGCGTCCTGCTCCGGCGAACCCAGCCGCGACCCACGAGCTCGGTTGACGGCAACGCGGCCTGGGGGATCCGGGACGAGGGACCGGTCGTCGCGACGGGCTTCATCGACGTGACCGCGTGGCTGGCGCTGGACGGGTTCGTCGACGGAAACGCCGCGGTGGCAGTGGACCTGCTGGACTGCAACCAAGAGCTGACGTCCTGTACGGCCATCGCGTCCGGGACGGCGGGGTTGCGCCGAACCGCCCCGGACGCCAGCGGGTTCGCCCCCGTGTCGGCCAGCCTCGGGCCGATCCTGCATGTCCTGCAGCCTGGCCGCACCCTCACGCTGGCCTTCACGGCTGACCCGAGCAGCAGCGCCGATGTGCTGCTGGCCGCCGGCTCGGATGCGGTGCCGTCCCAACTGACCGGACTGAGCATTGCGCCGCTGAACGCCCTGTCGATCGTGTCCCTCGGGCTCGTTGCGCTTGCCGAACCACTCCCTCCCGCAAGGCTCGACTCGGGAATCTGACGGGTCGTCAGGTAGCGTCGGGGCGCAGGTTGCGGACTGCCCGCCTCGGGCCTGGGCGCCGCCCATCCAGGGAGACCGTCGTGGACCTGACCTTCACCGACGAGCAGGACGCCTTCCGCGCGCAGGCGCGCGAATGGCTGCTGGCAAACGCCGAGCACGCACCGACCTGCTCGTTCGACACTCGTGAGGGATTCGAGTTGCACCGGGCCTGGGAGCGGCGCCTGTTCGACGGCGGCTGGGGCGTGGTCCCGTGGCCCGTCGAGTACGGCGGCCGCGGCGCGGACCTCATCGAATGGTTGATCTTCGAAGAGGAGTACTACCGCGCCGGGTGCCCGTATCGCGTGGCCCAGAACGGCTTGTTCCTGCTGGCACCCACCCTCATGGAGTACGGGACGCCGGAGCAGAAACAGCGGTTCCTGCGACCCATGGCGTCCGGCGAGGAGATCTGGGCGCAAGGCTGGTCGGAGCCCGGCGCCGGCTCGGACATGGCGGCCATCCGGGCCAGGGCGGTCCGCGACAGCGACGACTGGGTCATCAGCGGCCAGAAGACCTGGTCCACACGCGCCGCGTTTGCCGACTGGATGTTCGGCATCTTCCGCACCGACCCGGACTCGTCGCGCCACCACGGCCTGTCGTTCATCTTCGTGCCGCTGGATGCCGAGGGCGTCGACGTCCGCCCGATCCGCCAACTCAACGGCGAACCGGGCTTTGCGGAGGTCTTCCTCGACGAGGTACGCGTCCCCGTGGCACAGCACACCCTTGCAGAGCCGGGGCAGGGCTGGCAGGTCGCGATGGCGACTGCAGGGTTCGAACGGGGCGTGTCCCTGCGCTCCCCCGGCCGTTTCAACGCGGCATCCCGGCGACTGGTCACCCTGGCCATGGCGCAGGGGGATTCGGTGTCCCCGGCCCTGGTGAGGGAGGTGACCCGCTCGTGGGCGCGCACGCAGGCCTATGACCTGTTCACGTATCGGACCGTGGCCCATGTCCTGGCCGGCGGTGACGTTGGGCCCGAGGCGAGTGTCAACAAGATCTTCTGGTCCGAGATGGACCGCTCCCTGAACGAAACCGCGCTGGCCCTGCTGGGTCCGCGCGCGGCGTTGGGGCCTGGTGCGCCCGACGCCGAGGCGGACGGCGACTGGATGGACCGGTTCCTGTTCTCGCTGTCCGGGCCGATCTACGCCGGCACCAACGAGATCCAGCGCAACATCATCGCCGAGCGCGTCCTGGGCCTGCCGCGCGGTTGATGCGGCGTGCCGTTGCCGGCTGCAATGCAAGGCTCGATCGAGAGGCCGACCCCATGCAGTTCACCCTGACCGACGACCAGCGCCTGCTCGCCGAGGGAGTCGCGGCCTTTCTGGCCGGTGAGTGTCGACCGGCACACGTTCGGCAGGCGTGGGACTCCGGCCGCTTCGATGCCGGGCGCTGGAAGGCGCTGGCGGGCCTGGGCGTGGTGGGGCTGACGGTGCCGGAACGCTTCGGCGGGCTTGGGATGGGCGACGTCGACCTCGTCACCCTCCTGGTCGAGGCCGGACGCGCCGCGTTGCCCGAGCCACTGCTCGAGGTCAGCGCCGTGTCCGCCGCGCTGCTGGCCGACCTCGCCGACCTCGACGGCGGCGGGCCGGAGAGCGACGAGGGTGGGTCCCCGACGGTCGACCAGATCGGCACGCCAACCCTGGAACACATCGACTCCCTCGCTGCAACCTGGCTCCCCCGCATTGCTGCCGGCGACGCCATCGTCGTCCCGGCCCTTGAGGGCGATCCGTATCCGGCGAACGTCGAGCACGCTGACCTTGTCCTGGTCGGCCGCGGCAACGCGCTGTACGCCCTGCCGCCCCACGCGCTGGAGGTCACGCACCAGCCGTCGGTCGACCCGGCCCGCCCGACCGCCACGGTGGCGCTGCCAACCGCGGTCGCACCGATCGCGTCCGGACCCGAGGTTGCACAGGCATTGGCGCGGGCCTCGACCCGGGGCACCGCCGCCGCCGCGGCGATGCTGGTCGGCGCGGGCCACGCCATGATCGAGCTGGCTGTCGAGTACGCGAACACACGCGAACAGTTCGGCAAGCCCATCGGCAGCTTCCAGGCCGTCAAGCATCACCTCGCCACTGCATTCGTCGAGGTGCAGTTCTGCCGCCCGCTGGTGGAGCGCGCCGCGTCGTCAATCGCGACCGGCGACGCGGACGCCGTCATCCATGCGGCAATGGCCAAGGCAATGGCTGCAGAGGCCGCGGCCGGCGCTGCGAAGGCCGCCCTGCAGGTGCACGGCGCGATTGGCTACACGTGGGAGTGCGACCTGCAGTTGTGGATGAAGCGGGTCTGGTCGTTGTCGGCCGCCTGGGGCGACACCGAGTCGCTGTGGCGCACCCTCGACGCCCATGTCCACGCCGCCACCCCCGACTGACCTTTCTCGCCGGGTGCCAAGAACCCTGGGCCAGCTCAGAGCGCGTGGACCAGGTGGGTGACCAGCGGTTCGGCCTTGTTCTTGACCATGACGCCGGGCTGCTCGACGGTCACGGCCGTGGCGGGCAGTGCCGCGCGGGTCGTGGCGGACACCAGGACGGTGTCAGCCTGCGCCAGCCCCTCGATGCGAGCGGCCGTGTTGGTCGTGTCACCGATGGCGGTGAAGTTGCGCATCTGGTCCGCGCCGATGTTGCCCACGAGCGCCGGGCCCGTGTTGATCCCGACGCGGAATCGCGGTGCGCCCGGCGTCGCGTCAGCGATCGGGCCAACCGCCGCCTGCATCCGCAGCCCGCAGCGCACCGCGCGAATGGCGTGGTCGGCGTGCTCCCTCGGCGCATTGAAGACGGCCATCACCGCGTCGCCCACGAACTGCACCACCGTGCCGCCCTCGTCGATGATGATCGGGACGATGGCACCGTAGAACCGGTTGAGCAACCCGACGACGTCCGCCGGGTCGTGCTGTTCGGAGAAGGCGGTGAAGCCCTGCAGATCGGCCATCAGCACGGTCACCTCGGCAATCCTGCCGCCCAGTTCCGCGCGCGACGGGTCGGCCACCAACTGTTCCGCGACGTCAGGTGACAGGTAGGACCGGAACAGCCCGTCGAGTTCGACGTAGAGGTCGGCCGATTCGCCCAGCACCGCGCGCTGCTGCTCGCTGAGGTCGAACTGGGTGGCCACGTTGGACGCCATGCGGGCGCGCTCACCAGGGGCGACGGCCTGCTCGCGAAGGATGGTGACCAGGTGTTGCAGCGCCTCGCGGTGGCCACGCTGCACGTTGGCGATGGTCTCGTCCAGCGCAATTGCCGTGAACAGCCCCGTGGCGGTGCCCTCGCGGCGGTACTGGGAACGCGCGGCATAGGCGAGGAAGCCGAACGCGAAGGCCTGGAGCACATGCCACTCCCACCAGGTCACCCGCCATGTCCTGCCCATCGCCAGCACGATCATGGTCTCGGCCAGCAGCGCCATCGCGGTCACCACACCGAGCAGCATCACGGCCGGACGCTTGCGGTGGACCCGGAAGTACGACCATGCGGTGCCGCCGTACAACAGCGTGCAGGCGATGGCCAGGACGACCAGCGTGGCCCGGTTGTCCTCCAACTTCATCGGCTGGTCAAGCGGCGGCAACCCCGCGATGGAGACCACGAACCACGCCAGCATCGATGCGAGCAGCGCGACCAGCAACCGGCGGTGGTTGCGGCTGACCCATGCCTGTCGTGTCGGCGAGAGGTCGATCGCAGACGCGGCCGCAAACAGCGCGGCGGCGAGCAGGCCCACCGGCGTCGCGGCATCGAAGCCGGACGTGCGCGCGTCTACCAGGACCGCCGGCGTGGCCAGGGCATGCAACAGCTGGAACCCAGCGGTTGCGACCAGGGCCAGTGACAGCAGCCGCAGCCTGGCGTCGTCGTGCTGGTCGGCCGCGCCGGACATCCGGATCCCAAGCCACAGCGCAAGCCCCGAGCCCGCCCCGACGATCAGCAGGTGGGCGAGGTTGTCCTGCCAGAACCAGTCGTACTCGGGGCGCACGACCAGCCAGACAGCACCCACGGCGGGCACGACGAGGTGGCCAGCCCAGACCAGCACGCGCAGGACCGCTGGTCGCCGCCAGACTGCCACAGCCTCGGCCGTGCTCACGCGCCACCCAACCTCGAAGTCCCCACCATCCTGCCCCACCGCCGCCGCCCGTGCGCGCAAGCGTGGGGATGGGGCTCTTCGCGAGGTGGTGGGATCAGGCGAGGCGGCGAACGCCTTCGCTCGACGGCTCGGGGCCCGGGCCGATCGTGCGCGGCATCACGTGCGACGCCCACGTCGGGACGTCGGCCGCTGCGCGCATGCGGTCGGTGCGGAACTCCGGCGTGTCGAACTTGGGAATCACATGCTCGCCGATCAGGCGGATCGTCTCCAGGCAGGCCTCCTGGGGGATGTCGATCGGCAACGAGAAGACCAGCTGGTCAATGCCGGTTGCCTCGTAGCGCTTGATCTGCTCGATGGCCTCGTCCGGGTTGCCGCAGACCAGGAAGCCGTGCTTGACGCCAGCTTCGATCATCTCGACGCTGGGCTCCGGAAGGACCTCGGGCCACGTCGGGATCCCGTCGACCTTCGGCATCGTCGAGTGGTAGCGGTGCACCCCCGCCTGCAGGCCCATGGAGCCAGACTGGGCCCCCATCTTGCGGGCCAGGTCCCCGTCCTCCATCACGATCGCGACGTTGGTCGCCATCACGTTGTCGTTGACCCACTCGCCAATCGGGTCTGCGCTGGCCAGGGCCTTCTTGTAGGCCTCCGCCTTGGGGGCCATGGAGTCAATCGACCCGATGGAGAACCCGATGCAACCCAGTCCGAGGTGGCCCGCGTCCTGCCACGTCTGCGGGTTGCCGGCCGACACCCACAGCGGCGGGTGGCTGTGCTTGTAGGGCTTGGGCAGGATCTGGCGCTTCCCCGGGACGCGGAAGTGCTCGCCCTCGAACTCGTACTCGTCCGAGCGCCACATCCTGGGCAGCTGGCGGATGACCTCGTTCCACCAGGCCTTGGTGACCGAGGTGTTCGGGATGTCAAAGCCCTGGACCTCGTGCCAGCCCGCCCCGCGGCCCGTGCCCAGCTCGAACCGCCCGCCCGACAGGTGGTCCATCATGGCCACCTCCTCGGCGACGCGGATGGGGTGGTTCACCCGCGGCGACAGGTTGCGGATGCCGGTGGCGAGGTGGATGCGCTCCGTCTGGCCCGCGATGAACGCCAGGAATGCGCCCGAGTCGGAGAGGTGGCTGTACTCGTGCAGGAAGTGGTGCTCACTGGCCCACGCGTACTTGAAGCCGGCCTTGTCTGCGGCCTTGGCGAGTTCGACCTCACGCAGGAGGTTGTAGTGCTCGAACCCCGGGTCCTGCTCCACGCGATGTGCCGGGGTGTGCCCCTGCAGGAAGATGCCGAACTCCACGACTGCGCCCTTCGTCTGACGAGAACTAGAACGTGTTCTACCGCAAGTTACGTCGTGACGCGACCAGCGTCAAACGTGTCCCTGGACGCGGCGACACCGACATCGGGGGCGGACAGGGCCGGCATGGGCAGCGACCGCCAACGGGTCCGGCTGTCCACAGATCTGCCGCGGCGGTCCCGCAGAGCCGGCCGTTCGGCAAGGGTGCGCCACCACCGATCAGTGCGAGGCCACGATGCCCGAATGGATCCAACTCAGCGATGTCGATCGCGCCCACGCCCAGGCATGCCTGCTCGACGGCGAGGACGTCCGTCCCTACCTGACGGTCTTTGCGGGGCCTGAATTGCTGTTCACCGCCGGTCTGGCTGCTTTCGAACGCGGCGACGCGTCCGTGGCCCTGCGCCAGTTGCGGCCGTTGGCCCGCGCCCTGGGCACCGACCGGCTGGTCTTCTCGAGCATGGCGTGGGTGCAATCCATGGACGACGCGCCCGCGCCTCCGTGGTCGCGCCGGCCGACGCACGTGTTCCAGTCAACGCTGATCGACCACCACGGCGACCAGCGCCGCGCGTGGTCGCGCGTGCAGCCGTACGACGTCGTCCGAGACGCCAACGGACCGCTGCGGGTGACGTGGGGACAAGAACACGTTCTCGACCACGATGAGCCGCTCATCGGAGCGTCCAACGAGGTCCTGGGAAGCATGCTCGAGCCCATGAACAGGCCCGCGGCCGGCCGACTGCGGCGGTTGCTGGGACGCGCCGAGGAGCGCGGGCACCTGTTGGGCGTTGGCCCGACCGTGCTGGGTCGGCTGTTCCCCGACGACGAGGATGTGGCAGCGACCGTCGCCGCGTACGTGGCCGCCGCGGGCAACCAGCGCGTCAGTCGGTCGGTTGCAGGAACCGACTCATCGCATCCACCACGCAGGCTGGGCGGTCGCTGCCCTCCACCTCGACCGTGATCAGCATGGTGGTCTGCAAGCCGTCCCTGACGTCCTCGACCTGTGTCAGTTGCGCCCCCGCGCGAATCCTCGCACCGACCGGGACCGGCGTCGGGAACCGGATCTTCCCGCACCCGTAGTTGATGCCCATGCCGAAGCCGGTGACCTCGACGATCTGCGGCAGGAAGAAGTTCGTCAGCGACAGGGTGAGGTAGCCGTGCGCGATCGTGCCACCGAAGGGCGACTCCGCCGCCGCCCGGACCGGGTCGACGTGGATCCACTGGTGGTCACCGGTTGCCTCGGCGAACTGGTCGACCCGCTCCTGGCTGACCTCCAACCATTCGCTGTACCCGAGGTGCGAACCAACAGCACCGCGCAGCCCCTCGACCCCGTCCAGCACCGTCGCCGCCATGGCGCATCTCCCTCGATCAGTTGTGGGTGGCTCCGCACCGGCCCGGCCGGTGCGCAGCCACCCGCAAGGTCAGGCGCGTTGGCTGCTGACGCTGATGACCTCGCCGGTCAGGTACGTGGTGTAGTCGCTGGCGAGCATCGCGATCACGGTGGCGATCTCCCAGGGTTCGGCGGCGCGGCCGTAGGCCTCGCGAGACGTGAGCTGGTCGAGCAGATCGTCGGAGGTGACCTTGGCCAGGTTGGCGTGCATCGCCAGGCTCGGCGCGACCGCGTTGACGCGCACGCCGAACTCGGCGGCCTCGACCGCGGCGCAGCGGGTCAGCGCCATGACGCCAGCCTTCGCGGCGGCGTAGTGGGCCTGGCCCTGCTGGGCGCGCCAGCCCAGCACGCTTGCGTTGTTCACGATCACGCCATGGCCCTGGCCCTGCATGACCTGCAGCGCGCGGCGGTTGGTGCGAAACGTGCCGTTGAGCGTCACGTCCAGGACGACCTGCCACTGCTCGTCCGTCATGTCGACGAGGTTGGCGGTCCCGCCAAGGCCCGCGTTGTTGACAAAGACGTCCAGAACGCCGTGCTCGGAAAGGACCGCGTCGAAGAACGCATCGACGCTGACCTGTTCGGTCACGTCACACGGCACGCCGAGCACGGGCGCGCCGGCCTGCTCGGACAACTGGTCGGCTGACTCGGCAAGGCGTCGTTCGTGGCGGTCAGAGACAACAACGGTCGCACCCTCCGCCACGCATCGTTGCGCGGTGGCGAATCCGATGCCGGACCCCGCGGCCGCGGAGATGGCGACGACCTTGCCGGAAAGGAGGTTGCGGCCCTGCGGCATCGTCGGAGACAGCAGCGGGTTGGTGGGGGAAGGCGTGGGCACGTCAGGCACGGGGTGTCATCTCCCACTCGCGCCCTGCAAGGGCGTCGTTCAGGGCAGCAGCGGTCCAGCGACCGTCGCGCTGCAGTTCCTCGGCATAACGCCACCCTCTCAGGACCTTCAGTTCGCCACCACGCACGAACAGGACCTGCCCGGTCGCATCACAGGACGGCGCGGCCAGCCACGCCACGACCGACGCAACGTTGGCCGGGTCGAACACGTCGAAGGCTGCCGGGTCGTCGGGTGCGGCCACCATCGCCGCCATCGCCGCGACCTCGGTGGTCATGCGCGTGCGCGCCGCCGGGGAGATCGAGTTCACCCGCACGCCGTAGCGCGACAGCTCGTCAGCCAGGGTGACGGTCAGCCCGGCGATCCCCGCCTTCGCGGCCGCGTAGTTGGACTGGCCGGGCTGGCTGAACAGGCCAGCATTCGAGGTGGTCGTGACGATCGCGGCGTTGGGCTGCTCGCCAGCCTTGGACTGCTCGCGCCAGTGCCCGCCGAACACGCGCATCGGGCAGAAGTGGCCGCGCAGGTGGCCGCCGATCACCGCGTCCCACTCCTGCACATCCATCGACACGAACATCCGGTCGCGCAGCAGTCCACCCGAGTTGACCAGCGCATCGGCGCGCCCGTAGGTCGCCACCGTCTGGTCCAGCACGCGTTGCGCGCCGTCCATCGTGGTGATGTCCTCGGCGTTGCCGACGGCTTCGGCCCCGAGCGCCTTCATCTCATCGACCACCCCCTGCACGATCTGGGCGTCGAAGCCGGTGCCGTCGCGCTTGGCCCCGATGTCGTTGAGAACCAGCCGGGCGCCCTGCTCTGCGAACTCGCGGGCGTAGGCGCGACCAAGTCCCCCGGCCGCGCCGGTGATCACGACCACCTCGCCGTCGAACAGTCCCATCGTCATTCCTCGCTGATCAGCGCGCCGTCATCAGGTCGTCGTGATCGGATCGTCGTCATCGGGCCGTCGCCATCGGGCCGTCGTCATCGGGCCGTCGCGAGCAGGTCCGCCGCGATGTCCCGGCGCACCGTGCGGGTGTCACCGTGCAGCGCCTGCAGCGCCAGGGCGCGCTTGAGCCAGAGGTGCAGGTCATGCTCCCAGGTGAAGCCGATGCCGCCGTGCAGTTGCAGGGCGGACGTCTCGATCCGACGCGCCGCCTGGTTGGCAGTGGCCTTGGCGACGTTGGCCGCACGGACCGAGCCGACCGTCCCCGGTCCGTCACCGGCGATGCGTCGCGCCGCGTGGCGCGCGGCACCGCGCGCCGACTCGAGCTCGACGAACATCTGCGCCAACTCGTGCGCGACCGCCTGGAAGGAGCCGATCGGCGCATCGAACTGGCGCCGGACCTTGGCGTAGGCAACCGTTTCTGCGACGAGGTGGTCGCAGACCCCAACCAGTGCTGCCGCCGTCGCAGCCCGCGCCAGCGTCGTCGCGTGCGCCAGCAGCTGGGCGTCACCAAGGGCGACCCCACGGCGCGGGTCCGCCTCGCTGATGTCGACCAGCTCGCGGGTCCCGTCCTCGGCACGATGGCGGCGCAGGTGGCTGTAGTCATCTCTCGCCACCAGGCGCAGCCGCCCACCCAGATCCTCGATGACATGGGTGTGACGATGCAGATCAGCAACGAATCGACCGGCCCCCAGCCGCAGCCCGACGGTGGCGTTGCCGGCCGCGATCGCCGCCAGCAGATCGTCGTGTCCGCCGGCCGCCGCCAACAACGGCGTCGCAACCGCGATCGTCTCCGTCAGCGGCTCCGGCAGGCAGTGGCGACCGGCCTCCTCCAACACCAGGACGATGTCGAGCGCGTTGCCGCCGTACCCGCCGCAAGCCTGCGGCACCGTGATGCCCGGGATGCCCAGCTGCGCGATCTGGCGCCAGCCGTCGCCCGCGTCGGTCCCACCGTCGTGGAGCGCGCGCAGTCGCGCGGGCGTGGCCAGCTTGGCAAACGCCTCCCGTGCGACATCGCGCAGCGCGGCCTGTTCATCGGTGAACCGCACGTCCAACGGCGCCACGACCTGGTCGCGTGCGGGGGCGTCGGCACGCTTGGGCAACCCCAACACTCGTTGCGCAATGATCCCGTACTGGATCTCCGAGGTGCCGGCGTAGATCGTCGCGGCACGCGCGTACCAGTAGCGCGATCGCCAGCCCGCCGGATCGACCAGCCCTGGCAGGTCCGCCAACGACTCGCCGTCGCTGCCCAGCAGCTCCCGGCCCGTCCGGAAAATGTCCAGTTCCAGCTCGGACCAGGCCAGCTTGGTGAGGCTGGACAGCGGCCCGAGGTCACCGCCCGCGACCAGCGTGGCCAGCGTCCGCTCGGCGTGGTGTTCATAGGCATCCACGGCGATGGCCAGGCGCGCCAGCTCGTCGCGCACGACATCGTCGTCCAGCAGCCCGCGGGCACGCGCGATGGCGACCACCTCGCCAAGGTCACGGTGGTAGCGGGCCGGTGCGGCGGCGGGCGCGTCGCGCTCGAACTCCAGCGCCGTCATCGCGACCCGCCAGCCGTCGTTCTCCGCGCCGATCAACTGGTCGGCCGGAACGCGGACGTCGGTGAAGAACACCTCGGCAAAGCCGCAGTGGCCGTCCAGTTGGCGGATCGGTCGCACCTCGATGCCCGGCGAGCCCAGGTCGATGGCCAGCATCGAGATCCCGGCGTGTTTGGCCGCGGCCGCGTCGGTGCGCACCAGGGCGAAGATCCAGTCGCCCCATCCCCCGTAGGACGTCCAGATCTTCTGACCGTTGACGACGAACTCGTCGCCGTCGCGCAAGGCCCGCGTGCGCAGGGCGGCGAGGTCGCTGCCGGCCTCGGGCTCGGAGTAGCCCTGGGTCCAGATCACCTCCGCCGAGAGGATCCCAGGCAGCCAACGCTGCTTCTGCTGGTCGGTGCCGTAGCGCATGAGCGTCGGGCCGAAGAGGTTGTGGCCCACGACGGTCACGCGATCGGGCGCACCGGCGGCGACGTACTCGGCCTCGAAGATCGCCTGCTCGACTGGTCCGGCGCCGCGCCCGCCGTACTCGACCGGCCAGTGGATGGCGGCATGGCCGGCCGCGGCCAACTTCCGCTCCCAGGCAAGGTGGGCCGCGAACCCCTCGTTCGTTCCCGCCGGAGGCAGTGCGACCGGCGGCACGTTGGCGGCCAGCCACACACGGACCTCGGCGCGGAATGCCTGCTGGTCGGACGTCAGTTCCAGGTCCATCGTCAGCTCCTGACGGCCCGTCAGATCCGATCTGGCCAGACTGTAACACGTTCTAGTTTGGGGCTAGGCTGGCGGCCGACGGCACGGGACGAGAGGACGACGCATGCCGCTTCCCGAGGCCTTTCACGACGTCGCCCGCAAGGTCAACAACTGGGGACGGTGGGGCTCCGATGACGAGCGCGGGACGCTGAACCTGCTGACGCCCAATGCCGTCCGCCGCGGCCGCGACAGCATCGTCAGCGGACGCATGTTCCCGCTGGCCATCCCACTGTCCGAGGACGGCCCGCAGGCTGGACTGATCCCGGACCGCCACAACCCCGTACGCCGGATGGTCGCCATCAACCACTCGATGATCGGCGACGCTGCGTTGCTCGCGACGTCGGACGACACGGTGGAACTGGGGCTGCAGGCCGCCACCCACTGGGACGCGCTGGCGCATGTGAGCCACAGCGGCAAGCTGTACAACGGCTTCCCGGCCGACACGATCACCGAAGCTGGCGCAGCGCGCTGCGGCATCGACAAGGTCGGCGCGGTGGTCGGCCGCGGCGTGTTGCTCGACGTGCCACGCGCCCTCGGGCTGGACCGCCTGGCGGGTGGCCACGTCATCACGGCGGATGACCTGGATGCAGCAGTCGCGCTGGCGGGCGTGCAGCTGCAGTCGGGCGACTTCCTCCTGGTGCGCACGGGCCAGATGCAGCAGTTCCACGCCGGCGATCGGATCGCCTACGCATTCCCGTCGGCTGGGCCGTCGCTCGAGGCCGTGACGTGGTTCCACGCCAACGACGTCGCCGCGGTCGCAACCGACTCCATCACCTTCGAGGTGTTCCCCGGCGAGGTCGACGGACTGGTCCTGCCGGTCCACCTGCTGCACCTGGTGGAGATGGGACTGCTGCAGGGCCAGAACTTCGACCTGGAGGCACTGGCCGCCGACTGCGCCGCGGACGGCCAGTTCACCTTCCTGCTGTCGGCGACACCGGAGCCGTTCGTCGGCGGACTCGGCGGACCGGTCGCCCCAGTGGCCGTCAAGTGAGCGCCTCCCCGCGGGACGGGCTGGATCGGCGTCACAGGATCGTCACCGGCGCCGATCCCGTCGGCGTGCCCGAGATCGGCCAGGTCGCCGATCGCCTGGCGATCTCTGACGTCCTCGATGCCTACGCCCAGGCCATCGACACGCGTGACCACGACCTACTGCGGCGCGTCTTCACCGACGATGCCACGCTGGACTACAGCGAGGTCGGCGGCCCCGACGGGACAGCTGCCGAGGTGCTCGCCTGGCTGCGCGATTCGCTGGCACAGGTCGGCCCGGGCCAGCACGTCATCACCAACCGTCGCATCGTGATGGACAGCGTTGACGACGGCGCTGTTGACGACGGCGCTGTTGACGACGGCGCTGTCGATGGCGCCGTCGGCGACACGGCGCGCTGCAACTCGTACCTGTTCAACCCGCTGGCCCTGTACGACGGACGCGGCGATCACGTGCTGCTCATGCTCGGCGGCTCCTATGACGACCGGTTGCGCCGCACTCCGGACGGCTGGCGGATCAGCGACCGCGTGCACCACGTGGCGTGGACCTTCGTACGCACGGATCCGACCATCCTCGCACCCGACCCCAACGAGGCGTGACCATGCTGCTGAAGGACCGCGTGACGATCATCTCAGGCATCGGGCCCGGCACCGGCCGGTCGCTGGCCCTGGCGTTCGCCCGCGAGGGGGCAACGCTGGTCCTCGCGGCCCGAACCGAGGCAAACCTCGCGGCCGTCGCCGAGGAAGTGGAAGCACTCGGACGCCCCGCCACCTGGCTCCCGACAGACGTGACCAACCCGGCCGACTGTGCTGCGCTCGCCGCCCACGCCGTGGAGCGGTTCGGCCACATCGATGCGCTGGTCAACAACGCCTTCCTGCAGCCGCCCCTGGAGCCCATCGCCAAGGCGACGCCGGACACGTGGCAACGGGCCTTCGAGGTCAACCTGTTCGGGTCGGTGAACATGACCAACGCCTGCGTGGAACCGATGCGTGCTGCCGGCGGAGGCAGTGTCGTGTTCGTGGCGTCGATGTCGGCGCGGCGGGTGAAGCGCAACTTCGGCGTCTACTCCGCAACCAAGTCCGCCGTGCTGACCACGGCGCAGCACTACGCCAACGAGCTCGGCCGCGACGGCATCCGTGTCAACTCGATCGTCCCCGGGTTCGTCTGGGGCCCGAACCTGGAAGCGTGGTTCGCGTGGCAGGCGCAACAGCGCGGCGTGGACCCCCAGGTCATCTATGACGAGGTGGCCAGCGAAACCGCGCTGCACCACCTCCCCACCGCCGACGAGGTGGCCGACACCGCCGTGCTGCTGAGCAGCGACCTGGCCCGCGCCGTGACCGGCCAGGCCCTCGACGTCAACGCCGGCCACTGGTTCCACTGACCCGCGGTTCATTGAACCGCCGCAACCACCACACGCGCCCGCGGTTCATTGAACCGACCAGCAAAGGCTCCTCGATGAAGTTCTGGCAGTCCCTGGCGTTCCTGGAGATGGACCAGCTGCTGGACATCGCGAAGGCATCCGACGAGTTGGGTTACCACGGACTCACGCTGTCGGATCACCTGTTCTACCCACGCGACCACATCACCCAGTACCCGTACTCCGCGGACGGCGCGCCGATCTGGAAGCCCGAGTCGCACTGGCCCGACGTCTGGGTCAGCATCGCCGCGATGGCCGCGGTCACGCGCGACATCCGGTTCACGACCAACGTCTACATCCCGGGCGTGCGCGACGTCTTCACGGTGGCCAAGGCCGTGTCCACGGCCGCTGTGTTGAGCAAGGACCGCGTGGCGATGGGCATTGGCGCGGGATGGTCGAAGAACGAGTTCAACGCCACCGGCCAGGACTTCCACGTCCGCGGCAAGCGGCTGGACGAGATGATCCCCGCGCTGCGCGAACTCTGGTCACCCGGCTGGAACGAGTTCCACGGCGACCACATCGACTTCGACGCACTGACGATGGAGCCCACACCCGCCAAGCCCGTGCCGATCTACGTCGGCGGCGACTCGCCCGCTGCGCTGTCGCGTGCCGCGCGGCTGGCCGATGGCTGGATCGGCATCGGATACAAGCCCGCCGACGCCGAGGAGCGAATCGGCCAACTGAAGCAACGGTTGGCTGACGAGGGGCGCGACGACGACGACTTCGAGATCATCCTGGCGCTGTACGCGCTGCCCAGTGTCGACCTCTACGGACGGTTCGCGGATCTGGGCGTGACCGGGATCACCTGGTCGCCCTGGATGCTCGCCAACCTCGACGATCCGAGGTTCGCGTCACCGTTGCAGGCTCGGCTGGCGGCATGCGAGGACTTCGCCACCGACATCATCGCCAAGCTGCAGTAGCGCAGCCGAGGCCCCAAGCAGCCCCAGCCGTCGCCGGTTGCCGAACGGCCCGGAAAATCCGGCCAGAGGTCCCGCTGATCGGCGACCAGCAGGGGCCGAATGGCGCAGTCGAAAGGGCGGTCCGGCCGGGGTACCGCGCCCCATCGGTCCTCTAACGTCGCGGCAACGCGGCACCGAGCGTCGGTGCGCGCTGATCCTTCGAGGAATCCTCGTGACCGACGACACCGACGTCATCTCGGCCCGCACCGTCAATGGCGTGTCCGTGGCCATCGCCATCCTGGCCCTGTTCCTGTCGATCTTCGCCCTCGGCCGGGCCATGTCCGACACGGGCGACAGCGCACCGGGTGGCGACGCCGCAGCGGGTGGCGACGCCGCCAGCGCGCCCGTCGCCGTCGCGCTGAGCGAGTTCGCGATCACTCCCTCGACGATCAACGTGCGGGTCGGTGGATCGCTCACCGTCACCAACGACGGGGCAACCGAGCACAACCTGCGGGTGCGCACCCCAGACATCGGGACGTCCAACCTGCTGGCAGGAACGAGCGAGTCGCTGGACCTGTCGTCGCTGACCGAGGGTTCGTACGAGGTCTTCTGCTCCATCCCGGGTCACGAGGCAGCGGGCATGGTCGGAGACCTGGTCGTCGGCGGCGCGTCCGCCCCAGCCGGTGGCGGCGGCGAGGAACTCACCGGGATGGCTCGGGCAGAATGGCTGCGCGCCAACTACGAGGCATCCGTGTCGCAGTTCCCCGCTCAGACCGCTGCACTCGGCAACCAGCCGATGGCGCCGGAGATCCTGCCCGACGGCACCAAGCTGTTCGAGCTGACGCTTGACGAGACGCAGTGGGAGATCGCTCCGGGCGAGTTCGTCCTGGCGACCGCCTACAACGGCATGGTCCCGGGTCCATGGATCGACCTCGAGGTCGGTGACACCGTGACCATCCGCGTGATCAACGAGCTCGACGACGAGGCCACGACCCTGCACCCGCACGGCGTCTTCATGCACCCGTTCGAGGTCGATGGCGTGGGCATGGTGTCCATGGAGCCGATCATGCCCGGCGAGCAGTGGGAGGGAACGTTCACGACCAAGGAGCCATCGGTCGCGATGTACCACGGGCACGACAACGGAGTTCGCCAGGTGATCGACGGTGGGTTCGGCGTCATCACGATCGGCGACATGCCCCTGCCCCCGGAGGCCGACAACGTGGTGTCGGAAAACGTGATGGTCCTCAACGACGCGGGATCCATCGGCCTGACGCTCAACGCGAAGTCATTCCCCGCAACCGAGCCGTACGTGCTCAACGACGGCGAGCAGATGGTCATGCACTACTACAACGAGGGGCTGACCGCGCACCCGATGCACCTGCACAACAACGCGCAGCTGGTCATCGCCAAGGACGGGTACCCGTTGGACGTGCCGTACTACGCGGACACGATCAACATCGCGCCCGGTGAGCGCTACACGGTTGTCGTCTTTGCCGAGTCACCCGGCGTGTGGGTCTGGCACTGCCACATCCTCACCCACGTCGAGAAGAACGACGGCTCAGTGTTCGGGATGTTCACCGCCCTGATCGTCAACGAGTCCGTGGCCGAAGCCGACAACACCGACCGCGACGCCGGTCGCGACGGCGACGGCGCCGCCGAAACACCTCCAGTCGAGGGCGAGAGCCCTGACGAGCCGAGCACCTGACTCCCCGATGCTCGACCGTCCGAGGCCGCCCCACTCCCCGGGGCGGCCTCGCTCGCTGTCTGCCGTGTCAGGCGTCCGACCGTTCCTCGTGGGCCGGGAAGCGCCTGAAGACCAACCGAGTCAGAGCGCGCGGCAGCTCGGTGATGGCGGGCATCCCGGCAAGCAGGCGCGGGAGGTTCACGACATCGCGGTCGTTGGCAACCGCGCCGACGACACCCGCAACGACCTTGTCCAGCGCCACCAGGTCGCGGCCCTGCGACTGCTCGGCGGCCTTGCGCAGTGGTCCATAGCTGCGAGCGCGCTCGTCCATCTCCGTGCCTCGAACCGAACCGAGGTGGACGATCGTCGCACCGATCGGGGTGTCACGCAGGTCCATGCGCAGCGCGGCGGTGAAACCGGACAATCCAGCCTTGCTGGCCGTGTACGCCGCCAGGCCAGGCGGCGACATCACCGCGGCCATCGACGAGATGTTCACGATCCTGCCGCGGCCACGCTCGAGCATCCGCGGCACGAACAGGTGGGCCAGCCGCACCGGCGACTTGAGGTTGACGTCAATGACCTGCGCCACCTCTTCCCACGTCCGGTCGGCGAACCAGCCGACGTGCTCGACGGCGGCGTTGTTGACCAGCACGTCGATTGCACCATCCGCCTCGATCTTTTCAACCAGATCAGGGATGGCATCGAGGTCGCCGAGGTCAGCCGGGTACGCGGTCCCGCCCGTGCGCTCGGCCACCTCGCCAAGGCTGTCCGGCGACCGGGCCACCAGGGCAACGTCGGCACCCGCCGACGCGAAACCCTGTGCGATCGCGGCGCCAATCCCGCGCGACGCCCCCGTGACCAGCACCCTCGCTCCACGGATCTCCATGTCGTCGTGCTCCCTCGTCTGCTCGGTGCGCTTGTGGGGCGGTGCGCCTTGTGGGGCGGGTTCGATCAGACCGAGCGCATCGGGCGCGGCGGCTGGAACGTGCCGGTCATCGTTGCCATCCACGTGGTGAACACGGCGCGGCGCGACAGCTTCAGGCGGCGCAACTCGTCGGCGATGGGATGGGTCCCCAGGGTGACCTCCGCACCGCCGGGTCCGATCCGACCCTGTTCGGATCCCATGGTGAACGTCGTGCGCTGGAGTGCTCCGTCAAGGACGGTGAAGGTGTCCAGCTCCTGGGTGGGGATCCGGCGGCCCGTTCCAGCTGGCACCGTCAACGTGACGACGTGCGCGCCGTCGGCATTCCAGGTGCAAGTGGCGCGATCACCCTCGACGCCAATGGACACGTCATCGAGGGTCTTGGGGAAGCCCCACAGCTGGCGCCCCGCAGCCAGCGTGAACGGCTGGTCGACGGGCATGTACGCCGTGAACGTCGTGACCTTGCCGCGCAGCGTCGCGCCGATCGAGCGCAGCATCGTGGCCGGGCCACCGGCCTCACGCACGGCGATGGCCACCGCGAACTCGTCGTAGTCGCCAAGATCGTTGTCGAGGTAGTCGGCCATGGTCAGCGTCACCAGCGTCCGGCCCGGCCGGATCGTGAAGGGGACGATGCCATTGGGAAGCAGCCGGGCGGCGGCCCTGGCGTCGGCGGTGAACGTGGCAGAGCCGATCCTGGCCTTGCGCACCTGGATCGGCCACGTCAGGGTCGTCCCCTCGATCTCGACGGACGTGCCCGCAGCGCCGGCAGCGGTCATGCCTGCGCCCGCTGGTCCGGCGTCGTCGTGTCAGCTGCCGCAGCCAGCGTCGCCATCGCTGCGCCGAAGTCCCAGTGGGCGCGCAGGTTGGAGAGCAGGCCCTCGTCGTCGAGGACGTAGGTGAAGACTCCCTCGGTGTGCATCGACATGCCGCCCGGCAGCCGCGAGTGGATGACGCCGACGTTCGCGCATTCGTTGCCCGCCGAGTAGGAGCCCCGGATGTCGAACTCGACGTCGATCAGGGCGATCGTCATGTCCCAGAACGCCCCGATGGCGTCACGGCCACGGTGACCCGTGCCCTCGGGTGACAGTGGCGACGGCCCGACGGGGTCCTCGACCAACGCATCCTCGGCGAACAACGCCAACCAACCCTCGCGGTCCTTGGCGGCGACGCAACGCATGGAGGCCGCCGACGCGGAGCGCGCCGGTGTGGCGGCGAGGCCCTTCAGCGGTCCGCCGTCAATGACTGCCACCTCGGCGTTGGGGTTGTCATCCACGGTTGCGTCACTCATGCGTCGTCCTCCAGTGGTGCCATGTGGTCGGCGTGGAAGCGCTCCATGCCATCGAGCTTGGCCTGCAGCGGTCCATCGAACCCGACGCCGTAGTAGAGCCAGGGGATGGTGATCACGTCAGTGACTCCGGCGGCCTCCTGCTCGCGATAGCCGTCTGCGCCGAACCGGTCGAGCACGCTGACCTGGACCTCGAATGGAAGCTGGTCGCGGCCCTCCTCGCGCCGCAGCTCCCCCAACCGGGCGACGGTGGTGACCAGGTCGTCGAACATGATCATGGCACTGGCCCATCCGTCGGCGACGCGCGCGGCGCGGCGCAGCGCGGGCTCGGTGTGCCCGCCGATGTAGATCGGCACGGGCGCGGTCAGTGTCGGTGACATCTGCAGCTTGCCGAAGTCGTGGAAGCGCCCGTGGTGTTCGACCATCCCGCCACCCAGGATCTTGCGGAGGACCTCGATGTCCTCATCCACCCGGGCGCCGCGGCCGGCGTAGGACTGTCCACACCACTGAAACTCCTCGGGCAGCCACCCCAGACCCAGCCCCAGGCCGAACCGGTTGCCGCTCATCGCGGCCACGGTGTTGACCTGGCGGGCAAACAGCACCGCGTTGCGCACGCCCATCTTCACAACGGACGTGTAGAAGCGGATCGTCGATGTCGCCTGAGCCATCGCCATCGCGCCGACCAACGGATCGGCCCACGGCGTCTGGGCACCCCACATGCGCTCGCCGTCGGTCGTGTAGGGGTACGGCGCGCCCACGTCCTCCGAGTAGAAGATCGAGTCGGGCACGGCGATGGCGTCGTAGCCCAACTCCTCGGCCTTTTGGGCAATCGGGACGTAGTGCTCCAGCGGGCTCATCGCGACCCCGACAGTGAACTTCAGCGTGCGTGCCATGACGGCTCCTGGTCCCGTTGTGCATGGGCGGGGTCAGTCAGTGATGGGCGGCAGGACGTCGGGGCTGGCGTCAGATCGACAGGTCTGTCGAGATCATCGGAACCTCGGCGTCCAGCTCGGCCGCTGCGATGAATTCCAGCAATGCGCCCGGGCCGAACCAGGTCAGCTCCAGTTGCTTGGCGCGACGGAAGTAGAGCTGCATGTCGATCGCCATCGTGAAGCCGATGCCCCCGAAGGTCTGGTGGCCGACACGAGTCGCCATGCGATAGGTCTCGGCCGCGTGGAACTTGGTCATGGCCGACAGCGCCAGGCGCCGGCGCTCCTGGGAGAGTCCCCAGGCCGCTTGGAAGACCAGCGTCCGCGCCCCCTGCAGATCGGTGGCGACGTTGGCGATGGGGTGGGCGATGCCCTGGAAGCTGCCGATCGGCACGCCGAACTGCACGCGCTCCTTGGCGTACTCCACGGTCAGGTCCAGCACCTTCTCGGTCCCGCCAACCGCCAGGGCCGACGCGTAGACCAGCGTCTCCTCCATCGCGTGCAGGAACAGCTCCCAGCCTGCGCCGACGTCGCCGATCAGCGCTTCTACGTCGATCTCGACATCGTCGAAGGTCACCTCGTAGCTGGCGTCGCCGGAGGTCGTGGCGGTCGGCTCCAGCCTGACGCCGTCCGCCTTCGGGTCGACGAGGTAGAGGGTGAGGTCACGCTCGGCGTCGCCAGTGCGTGCGATCACGACCAGCGCGTCGGCGGACGCGGCAAACGGCACCAGCATCTTGGTCCCGGACAGGCGCACGACGTCGCCGTCGGGCTTGGCTGCCAACTGCACACCCTCGGCTCCCTCGCCGCGGTTGGGTTCCAACCAGGCAAGGGACAGGATCGCTTCGCCACCGGCGATGCGCGGCAGCCACTGCTGCTTCTGAGCGTCGCTGCCGCTGGCCACCAGCAACGGAGCGGCGAACCCGACCGTCGGCAGCGCCGGCACGGGCGCGATGGCGCGGCCGAGCTCCATGAACACGATGACCTGTTCCAGGGCAGTCATGCCCGACCCGCCGTACTCGGTCGGGATCGTCAGGCCCAGCAGGTCCATCTGCGCCAGCTCGCGCCAGAGCTCGACGCTGTAGCCAACGGCATCGCCCTCCAGCTCGCGCACCCTCTCGCTGTCGGACAGCCGCTCGCAGATCCCGCGAACGGCGTCGCGCAGCATCTCCTGCTCATCGGAGAACTTCAGGTCCATGGTGGGCTACCTCGCTGAATGGATCCGTCGGTCGATCCCCGACGGGCGTTGTGGGGTCTTGCGCACCGAAATGCTGGGGGTGGAGCCACCCGCAACGCGGGGGCGGGGGGCGGGGGGGTCAGGGGGTCCAGGCGGATCCGCGGCGTTGCCACGGATTGTCTGTCGAGGTGGTCGGAAGCGCGACCCGGGCCGTGCAGCCCGTGGCCAGCGCATCGTCAACCGTGAGCGCGACCTCGAGGTCGACCCACGTGACGTCGGCGTCGCCGGTCACGCCGGTCACCGTGGCGTTGAACACCATCGTGTTGCCCGGCACGACGGTCCTCTTCATGCGGAAGCCGAGCTTGCCGATTCGGCAGTGCGGGCCGCCCCAGTCCGTGAGGTAGCGCTCGATGAAGCCGGCCTGGTTGGGCGTGTTGAGGAAGATGTCGGGCAGGTTCGCGACGTCCACGCAATGGCGGTGGTCGTGGTGCTGCGGCTGCCAGTCACGCGATGACGAGGCGCCCATCACGACCGTGCGTGGCGTCACGTCGACGCGCAACTCGGGCAAGGTGTCGCCGACGGCAACCTGCGTCCCGGTGAGGACGACGGCGGTGGCGCTGGTCATGATCTTCGCTCCCGGCTCACACGTAGCAGAAGAAGTCGTAGGACTCGACGGCCACGACCTCGTCACGCTGGTTGGTGTAGGTCACGTCGACTGTCCAGAAGCGTCCGGTGCCCAGGCGAATCGTCTTGATCGGGGACACGCTGCGCACCGACTGGACGGTGCGAACCCGGTCCCCCAGCCGAACTGGCTCACCAAACGTGATGTCGTTGCTGGCCACGATGCCCTTGGGCAGCTCGAACGCATCCTTGAGCCGGAAGTGCAGTTCGAGCGGCCGGATGATCTCCGTGCGCCCGGGCCTGAACATCAGCGGGCGCATCCACACGCTCAGCATCGTCGGCGGTGCGATCGGGTCGCCGACCAACTCCTTGGCGACGTCGTCGTCCCAGTACAGCGGGTTGGCGTTCTCCACCGCCTCGTTCCAGTGCAGGACGTATCCCTGCTGGGCAACGACGTCGCCAAACCCTGCATCGAGGGAGACACCAACCCAGGCCTGGACCTCCTCCTCGGTCCGCGCGGGGGCCGGCGCGCTGTCCACAGACTTCGTCATCGCAGTACCTCGCGGGCAATCAGGTCATCGATGGTCGCATCGTCGACGCCGGCCCCGACCAGCAGGTCGCGCGCGTCAGAGTGGGAGAACGGCACGCCGTGCTCACCTTCCGGTGGCACGTCGCTACCAGCGATGGGGCGGCCGATCTGGCCGAAGCGCTGGCCGCCCACCGCCACCTCGGTCACGAGGCCGCGGGCGCGCAGGTGCGGGTCGGCGACCACCTCGGATGGGGAGAGCACGGGCGCGACGCAGGTGTCCTCGTCGGCCAACAGCTGGACCCATTCGTCACGGGGTCGCGTCGCGAAGGCCGCAGCGATCTGGGCCCGGACCTCGTCCTGGCGCCCGTCGTCGCGGGCCAGCTCCGCCAGTTCTGGCACACCGAGGAGTCGGCAGAGGTTCGAGAAGAACTCCAATTCGATCGCGCCGACCGTCACGTACTTGCCGTCCGCGCACGCGTAGACGTCGTAGGCGGCGTAGCGGCCCGTCAGGATGTTGGTCCGAGGCCCGTGCTCCACCCCGGTGGCGAGGTACTCGTCCAGCATCAGGCTGTTCGCCCACACCATCCCGTCAACGGCCGCGACGTCGAGGTGGCAGCCCTGCCCCGTCGTGGCGCGCCGGACCAACGCCGCACAGATCGACAGCGCGGCGTGCATCCCGCCGCCCGCCGAGTCCGCCAGCGTGGCGCCGGGGATCGTCGGTGCCCCATTCGCTGCACGACCCTGCAACGACAGCACGCCTGCCGCGGCCTGGTAGTTGATGTCGTGGCCGGCCCGCTGGGCGTACGGGCCGTCCTGGCCGTAGCCGGTGAGACTCGCGTAGACGATGGCCTCGCTGGCCTTGCGCAGCGCGTCATAGCCAAGGCCAAGCCGGGCCGCGACGCCCGGTCGGAATCCCTCCAACAGCACATCACAGGTGGCAGCCAGGGCCAGCACCGCATCGCGCGCGGCCTCGTCCTTGAGGTTGACGCCCAACCGCCGCGTGCCGCGTCCGGCGCTGTACGCCCAGTCGGCTGGCACGATCCGATTGGCCGAGGGTGGTGGCCCGACCTTGATGACCTCGGCGCCGAGGTCGGCCAGCAGCGCAGCGCAGCGCGCGCCCGGCCCCACCGTGGTGAGGTCCAGGACCCGTGTGCCCGCCAGCATCCCGGTCATTGTGGCGTCAGCCCTTCGCGCCATTGTTGACCGGGAGCCCAAGTCCGCGCCGCGCGATGATGTTGCGCTGAACCTCGGAGGTCCCAGCACCGACCGTGTCGACGATCGTGTAGCGCAACGAGTGTTCGTAGCGGCCGTCGTCCGGCGCGTTGGACGCGCCGCGTCGCAGCGCCCCGGCCGGACCGGCCCAGCGCATGAAGTCGTCGGCGACCTGCTGGCCGATCTGGCAGGTGTGCAGCTTGAACATCGCCGCTTCGAGGTTGGGCACCTCACCTGCGGCGGCCTTGGCGACGACGCTGTTGGTCAGCATCTTGGCCATCTCGACCTTGGTGGCCTGGATGGCGATGTCGCGCCGGACCTGCGGGTCGTCCTTCAGCGGCCTGCCGTCACGTTCCGCCGTGCGGACCCAGTCGCGAGCGCGGGCGTACTTGCCCACGTACGCGCTGACCGTGAACAGGGTGAAGCGTTCGAAGTCCAGCGCCTCGGACACGTAGTAGAAGCCCTTGCCGGGCTCGCCGACCACGTGGTCGTCCGGCACATGGACGTTGTCGAGGTAGACCTCGTTGACGCGCTCATCGCCCAAGGTCGGCATGTTCGTGACCTGGATGCCCTCGGCGTCCATGGGCACGATCATCAGCGTCACGCCCTTGTGCTTGCCGACAGTGGGGTCCGTGCGCACGGCAATCCAGTACCACTGCGCGAAGTGGGCCGACGTGGTGAACCGCTTCTGGCCGTTGAGGACCCAGCCGCCGCGTTCGGCGTCACGGGTGGCCCGCAGGCTCAGGGCGGCGAGGTCGGAACCTGCCTCCGGTTCGGTGTAGCCGATTGCCCATTCGATCTCGGCGCTGAGGATCAGTGGGAGGAACTTGTTCTTCAGCATCTCGGAGCCGTGGCGGATCAGGGTCTTGCCGACGATCCCCACGCCCTTGCCGATGTAGGGCGCGCCGACGGCGGCCAACTCCTCGTTGAGCACGTACTCGAGGATCCCTGGGCGTTCGCCGCCGCCGTACTCCTTGGGCCAGGTCATCCCCAGCCAGCCCCGCTCCGCCAGCTTCTTCATGAACGCACGGCGCTTCGGGGTGTCCACCAACTGGGCCATGCCTTCGCGGCGCGGGTCCATGATCTCGTCATCCCAGTTGTCCTGGATGAACTCGCGGACCTCCTGCCGGAAACCCTCGACCTCTGGCGAGTAGGTGAAGTCCACGGTGCGCTCCTGCGGCTTCGTTCGCGTTTCTGACGGTCCGTCAGAAACCACGCCGACCGTACCTGACGCACCGTCAGATTCGCAACGGCGGTCCACCATGGACCGTCTGGCCGCCCTGGCTGCCGAGCGCCACGATGCCAGTCAGACGCCGACCCGCTGCCAGGCAACGGTGTCCGCCTCGGGATCGGGCGGGAATGCCCACCCCACCACCACGCGATGGGCCGCGTCGATGCTCGGACAGGTGGTGCGGAAGTGGTGGTCCGCTGACCCGTCGCGCCGCTCCACCAGAAAGCCACCGTCCCCATCGGTCACGGCTTGGACGTAGGTCTCGCCGTAGGCGTCCTGCGTGTCCTCGAGGATCAGGAACTCCTCGCGTCCGCCGGCGACCTCGGCGAGGGCCTCGAAGATGAGGTCCTCCGTGGGCTCAGGCCACGCGTGACCGGACTCGCTGACGATGCGCAAACGCCCGTGCTCCCGACGTCGCTTCACGTGTCCGCCCGTTCTCAACGACTCCGCCTGACCCTACGCTCGTCGCTGCCATGCACGCTGGCCAATTCTCGAGGTGACCATGCGCTCGTCCGCCACGACCGTCGCGGCCCTTGCAGCCGCCAGTGCACTGGCCGTCACGGCCATGGTCCCGGCGGCCGGGCAGGAATCGCTCGACCACCTCGACGAGGCCTTCCTTGTGTCCATCGACCAGGCGTTGGTCCACGGCACCGTGACACCGCCCGGTGCGGAGGCTCAGGACATCAACACCGAACTGGTCGCCTACGACGACCTCGTCTACGGATACCGAGACCTCACCGCGGACGAGCTGACGACCCGCTACTTCAAGGACGGCGCGTTCGACATCCCCACCGGTGCCGACGTGTCGCGGTCCTACCGCCCGCGGGCCGACGTGCTGGTGATCCGCGACGCCACGTGGAACGTGCCCCACATCTACGGCGACACGGACCTCGCCATGGCGTTCGGAGCCGGCTACGCGGGTGCCGAGGACCGCCTGCCCATGATGGAGGCGCTGCGCGCGCTGGGCCGGGCCGAAGCCTTCGAGCTGATGGGAGACAACGAGAGCTGGTTGGCCGACGCCGAGATCGTGCGGCTCTATGGCTACACCCAGGACGAGTTCACGGCCATGCTCGAGCGCATGCCGGCCAAGTACGGCCAGGAGGGCGCGGACCTCGTAGCCCTGCTGGAAGCCCAGGCGGCCGGGACCAACCACTTCATCCAGCAGATGCAGCAGGGCCGTGTCCCACAGCCCGCCGGGCTGGCCGACCTGATCCCGGTCAGTGAGATCGCGCCGTGGACCGCGGAGGACATCGTGGCCGTCGTCGCGATCGTGCGTGCCCTGTTCGGCGCCGACGGCGGCAACGAACTGGGCAATGCGGTGCGGTGGCTGGAGCTGGTGGACACCTACGGCGAGGCCACCGCACTCACGCTGTTCGAGGACTTCCGCAACCGGCTCAACAGTGACGGTCCGATCCACACCCTCGACGAACGCTTCCGCTACAACCTGCCGGCCGTCGATCGCCCGACCGAGGGAAATGCGTTGGGCTGGTCGTCCGGGGCAACCGGCCTGGAGGGGATCCTGGGCGAGATCGCTTCCATCATCCCCGGCACGACTCCCGAGGAAGCGGCCGCGCTGTTGCCCCAGACGGCGGCAGAGGCGGCAGCCGACCTGCGGGCGCTCGACGAGGCTTCGCGCATCCACTGGGACCGGCTGCAACTGACGGGTCCGGGCGTCGTGGTCGACCTAAGCCGTGGCGCGCGGGGGTCGCTGTCGAACTACCTCGCGGTCGCCGGTGAGCACACGGTGAGTGGCCATCCGATCCTGCTGGGCGGCCCGCAGGCGGGCTACACCGCGCCGCAGATCCTGGTGGAGAACGAGATCCACTCCCCCACGATCCACGCACGCGGTGCCGGGTTCGCCGGGTTCGCCGCCGTGGTGGTGCTGGGCCGAAACCAGCGGGCGGCATGGACGGCAACCGCGGGCGGCTCCGACATGATCGACACCTACCTCGAGGTGCTGTGTGACCCAGACGGCGGCACCGTGACCGAGGAGGAAGTCCACTACCTGTTCGACGCCGACGGCAACGGCCAGGCCGAATGCGTCCCCATGGATGTCCGCCTCCACCGCGAAACCACGACGCTGCCGGGCGGCGAACTGGTCCCGGCCATCTACGTCGAACGCACCGTCCACGGCCCCATCACGGGTCGCGGCATGCTGGGCGAGGTCCCGGTCGCGGTGTCGCGCAAGCGTTCGACCTACCTCAAGGAACTGGACCCGGGCGTTTCCATCCTGCGGATGAACCGCGGCGTGGACACTGCCCAGGGCTTCATCGACGCGTTCTCGACCGGGCACAATCTGGCGACGAACTGGGGCTTCGTGTCCGACGACGAGATCGCCTACTTCCACGGCGGCCTGTTCCCCTACCGACCCGACACGATCCACCCCGACTTCCCCGTCTGGGGCACGGGCCAGTGGGAGTGGCGCAAGGCCGATCCGGGGAGCTTCGACCCCGACGCCTACTACCCCGGCAACGACCACCCCCACGAGGCCAACCCGGCACGCGGATACGAGGTCAGCTGGAACAACCGCCAGGCGCCGAACTGGGGCGAGGACGACTCCGGCTGGGGCTTCTCTGCGCTCTACCGCGCCTCGATGCTCGAGGACCAGATCCGGGCCGAGATCGCCGCAGGCCGCAAGATCGACCCGGTCAGACTCACCCAGTTGATGGAACATGCCGGGTTGTCCGACCTGCGCGGGTCACACATCGTGCCGTTGCTTGCCGACGTCCTGGCTGCGGCACCCGCCCCCAGCGATCGTGCCCAGCACATGCTCGACCTGCTGACGGCGTGGAACGCGCCCGCGGACGGCTTTGCCTGGGGATCGGTGCGTCGCGACGGCGATCGCGACGGCGAGTACGAACAGCAGCCGGCGATCGCGATCATCGACGCCTGGTGGGATCCACTGGTCCACGCGATGTACGACCCGGCCCTGGGCCAGTCGATCACGAACGTGTCGCGGCAGGCGCCGATCTCCGATGCGCCCGGTCCGGTGGGATCCGCGTTCCAGGGGGGACTGTTCGGGCAGGTCAAGACGGACCTCTCCCTGGCACTTGGCCGACCCCTGCACTCGCCCACGTCGCAGACCTTCTGCGGGTCCGACCAGGTCGGCATCGACGGGACGGTGGCCGAGTGCGCCACGAGGCTGTGGGCGTCCCTGGACGCCGTGGGAGCCCAACTGGCGGCTGCCCAGGGATCCGAGGATCCCGACACCTGGACCATGAGCGCCGCCGACGAACGGATCACGTTCACGCTGGGCCTGGTCCAGAACTCCGGGTCCGGCATCGAGCCCACGATGCACTGGGTGAACCGGCCAACGACGCAACTGCTCGCGTCGTTCGGCAACGACGTCACGGTGGCGCCGGCCGCGGACGACAACCCGCCCGAGGAACCAGCTCCCAGCCAGCTCCCAGCAACGGGCGGCGGCCTCATCCTGGCCGCAGCCGTGGCGGCCGCAGCGGTGACCGCGGCCCGCCGTCGCCGGTGACGAAAGGCGGCAGGAGGTGACCCCGACGGCGCAGAAGGTGACATGACGTCACCGAGCCGGAGCCCGTCCATGCGTCGCCTCCCTGCTGTCCTGACCGCCATCATGATCGCGGCACCACTGGGGGCATCCGCGCACCCGCCGGACGGACTGGCCGCGCAGGTCGACTGCTCGGGGTATGCCAAGCCGGCGGGCGCTTCGGGTCGCCACTTTCCGGAGCCGACCGAGTCGATGGCCTACGTCACGTTCGACCAGTTCGCATGCGCGATGCTGGCCCTGCAGGACGCGTATCCGGACCTGCTGGAGGTCCGGTCGCTGGGCGCGTCCGAGGGCCAGAACGACGTCTACCTCGTGCTCATGACCGACGAGACGGTGCCGGCCGAGGGCAAGGGCAACCTGCTCATCTCGTCATCGATCCATGGCGACGAGATCGGTGGCCGCGAGGGCGCGGTCCGCCAGATCGAGGACATGGTCGACCCCGGACTGCTCGGCGAGCAGGACTGGGTCCAGCAGGTCATGGACGAGCACGTCATCCACTGGTTGTTCCCCAACCCCGATGGCTGGCGCAACGGCGAGGGCGGCGGCGCCTACACCCGCGGCAACGCCAATGGCACCGACCTCAACCGCAACTACCCAGTCGCCGGGTACATCGCTGGCAATCCGCTGTCCGAGTCGGAGTCGCAGCACACCGCCGACCACCTGATCGACGTCGGGAACTGGTACCTGGGCACCGACAACCACGGGCAGGGCGGCGACACGTATGCCGCGGCGGGTCTGCAGATCGTGGGCCAGTTCGACTACCAGAAGTCCGAGACGCTGGCTCGGTTTGCCGACGGGATCGCCGCGGAGATGGCGGACGCGAACGACGTCCTGAACGCCCTCGATGCCCTGAACGCGGCGACGGGCCAGGACATGGGCCCGTACCACTGGGGAACGCTGTACGACATGCTCGGCTACTCCGCCAGCGGGTCGATGATCGATTGGTACAACACCCCGGGCATCCTCGACGGCTACGGGTTCGCGACCGAACTCACCGCCGGTTCGGGCGTGAACAGCGACCTGCACCCCACGCTGCTCAACCAAGTCCACGTCGACGCGATCCGGGCGATCAACGCCACGATGTTCAAGCAGGCGATCGATCCGGTCGAGTTCACCTACGAGGTCGGGGGCACGGTCGCCTACGTGACAGACCCACGCCGGATCACGGACACCGACGGCAACGGTCGTGGCTACGACGGCGCCCGAGCGGGGTCCTACGACGAAGTCGGCTATGACGTGTCGCGCATGCAGTTCTTCGAGGACCTCAACCGCTACGCCGACCGCCCCCTCGCCAGCGTGCGCGTCCCCGGGGTGTTGGCCGGTGACATCGACCTGTCGGGCTTTGACACCATCATCCTCGCCAACGACGCAGCACCCGAAGCAGCCGCGGAGGTCGCCCCGGACGCTCCCCGACTGAGCAGCGATGACGCCGGTGTGCAGGCGTGGTTCACCGCGCTTCGCGCTTGGGTCGAGAAGGGCGGCAACCTCGTCCTCACCGATGCTGCCCTGACCGCACTGCCCGCCTTCGTGGACGGCATCGCCGAGGCGGACGTGATCATGGAGTCGCACTACGTCGGCAGCGTCGAAGAGTTCACCGACCGAAACCACCCCCTCAACGCCGGCCTGCGCGGCGTCGCGAGCCAGACGTACGACACGGTGCCGCTGGGACTGGCCTTCCCCAGTGCGGGCGAGTTCTCGCCCAACTGGAAGGTCAGCCAGACGGCTTGGGAGGCGGCGGGCGGCTTCACCGCTGGCACCAATGGCGCGACCAACACGATCTACGGCGAGGTGGCCGTCGGCGACGGCCGCGTGCGAATCCTGGGCGCGGTTCTCCCGGACCCGACCGAGGAGTTCTTCCATCCCTTCGGCCTGCAGAACTACGCGGTCACCTACACGGGCTACACGCTGCTGCAGAACATGATGCGTTGGGACAACCCTGCCCGGGTCGACTCCGACGTCCTGGCCGAGGGCGACGACGCACCAGACGCCCCAGCGTCTGCACCCGACCCGATCTCGACGCCGGCGACGGGCGGCGGCGCGGCCGCCGCGGCAACCGCGCTGCTGGCCATGGCCGCACGGCTGGGCCGACGACGCAACTGATCACCCCGGCCGCAACGGCCACCGTCACCGCTCAGGCCAGCGAGGGCAGTGATGCGCGATACCGCGGGTCCTGGTGGATGATCATGATCTTCTGCCAGACCTTGCGGGACAGGCCCTGGCACAGGTTCTCGACCTCGTTGACGGCGACTGCCGTGACGTCGTCGTTGAAGCTCTGGACGTAGACCGCCGCGAGGTGGCCGATCAGCGACAGCATCATCGAGCAGTAGTTGAGATAGCGCACGGTCTCGGCTGCTGTCAGGTCCGGCTTCGGGGAGTGCTCGGTCGGCCTGGACGCTCCGAAGATGCGGTCCGGATCCTTGTCGAGCTGGTGGGTGTCGATGACGTGGGCCAGCGAGCGCAGTTCGTGCAGGGCCGCCAGCATGCGCTTCTGCTTGACCCGACGCTCGGTACGGACGAGAAACACCATCGCCGCACCCGCCAGCAGCAGTTCACTGGTGAGGCCGTCCACAATCCCCACCAGGGCAGCGGCCGTCAGTTGGTGGTCGGCCTGGATCCCGAGTGATCGAACCGTCGCCCAGCCCGCGACGACCAGCAGGATCATCGCCAGGCCAACGGTGACACGCAGTCCCAGCATCGGCTGGCGGATCGTGAGCACCCGGCGCCTGGTCTCGCGCGCCATCAGTTCCAGTTCGGCACAGAGGCAGGCCAGGCGACGCGTCGGGAACCGCTCGTCAATGCGCACACGCAGGCTGGCAACCTGCTCGATCAGCAGGTCCGTGTCCAGTAGCCGGTACGACTCGTTGTCGGGCACCGCCACCTCCGCAGCCAAGGCCGCCCGATCTGGCGCCGGCTGGTCCTGACGTTATGCCAACCGCTGAGTCAGCTGCACGGTCAGCTGCACGGTCAGGCGTCGGGTCAGGCGTCGGTGCTGCGCAGCGCTGCCATCGCGTTGGCGAACTGGACCACTTCCCGGCCGACTGTCTCCAACTGGAACTTGACCTTGTCGTTGGCCGGGTTGCCTTCGGCGTCGAAGGGCTTCTCCAGCGAGTTGATCCCTGCACCCAGGGGCGTCGGCCAGCCGCGCAGGGAGTGGACGATCTGGCGCAACGTCGTCAGGGTGGCAACCACGCCCTGCCAGCCCGCCCCGCTGGCGATGCACCCAACCGAACGGCCGTCGAAGTAGACGCGCGCGTCCGCCATCATGTCCTGGGTGTAGTCCAGCGCGTTCTTCACCAGGCCCGACAGGGTCCCGTGGTAGGCGGGTGCGGCGATGATGATGCCGTCGGCAGCCCGCAGTTCGTCAACGAAGCGCTTGGCCAACTCGGTGCGTTCCGGGTCCTCCGGTGCGTACATCGGAAGCGTCGCCAGTTCCTCGCCAAGGAACGCCGTCGTCCGCGCCCCCTGCTCACGTGCGGCCGCAAGGGCCACCTGCAGGGCCTTCTCGGTCGAGGAGTTCGCGCGGGTCGTCCCGCCGATGCCAACGATGTACGGAGCGGTCATGCGGTGGTTCCCCTTGGTGCTCGCCGGCATGCCGGCGTGCAACGGTCAGGCAGTCGTCGAGTTCAGTCGGTTGTTCCGCTCAGGCGCTCCACGCGACGTCCCGGACCAGTCGCAGGTCCGCCGGTCCCGGCAGCGCCTCCGGGCCGACCCGCGCCAGCGTGTGTCCCATGCGGTCGCGCTTGGTCAGCAGGTAGCGGTGGTTGTGGGTGTTGGGCAGCACCTCGACGCTCACGCAGGCGTCGACGATCACACCGAGGTCGACCAGGGCCGAGGCCTTGACCGGGTTGTTCGTCAGCAGCCGGACCGACCCGACACCCAGGTCGTGCAGGATCGCGGCAGCAGCGCCAAAGTCTCGGGCATCCGCCGGGTGGCCCAGTTCGAGGTTGGCCGTCACGGTGTCGCGACCGGCGTCCTGCAGGGCATATGCCCGGATCTTGTCGACCAGTCCGATGCCGCGGCCCTCGTGGCCACGCGCGTAGACGACCACGCCCGTCCCGGCGGCAGCGATCGCCGCCATGGACGCATCGAGTTGCTCGCCGCAGTCACAGCGACGCGAGCCCAGGACGTCGCCGGTCAGGCACTCGGAGTGCACGCGGGTGAGCACGCCGGCCTGTCCGACGACGTCCCCAAGGACCAGTGCCAGGTGTTCATGGCCGACGGCATCGCGGTAGGCAATCGTGCGGAAGGCGCCGTGGCGTGTGGGCAGCTCGGCCTCGGCTGCCCGCGTGACCACGGCGGGCGCAGTGATCGGATCGTGCTCCAGACGCCAGGTGATCAGGTCCTCGATGGAGCACAGGACAAGGCCGTGTTCGTCCGCAAAGAGCTCCAGGTCGCCCAGCCGCGCCATGGTCCCGTCGTCGTTGACGACCTCGGCAATCGCGGCGGCCGGGCGCAGCCCGGCCAGGCGTGCGAAGTCGACGCCCGCCTCGGTGTGGCCGTCGCGGACCAGCACACCGCCATCGCGCGCCCGCAGCGGGAACACGTGCCCTGGCCGCGAAAAGTCCGCTGGCGCGGCGTCCGCCGCGGCCAGCAGGTTGATGGTCCGCGCGCGGTCGGCAGCGCTGATCCCGGTGCTGACGCCGTCGATCGCGTCGACGCTGACGGTGTAGGCCGTGCCCTTGGGGTCGGTGTTGACATCGACCATGGCCGGGATCGCCAACCGTTCGAGTTCGCGGTCGGTCATGGGGACGCAGACGACTCCTGATGTGTGGCGGATGATGAACGCCATGGCGGCCGGTGTGACCAACTCGGCAGCGACGATCAGGTCACCCTCGTTCTCGCGGTTCTCGTCGTCGACGACCACGATGACCTCGCCGCGAGCGAACGCCGCGATCGCGTCGTCGATGGAGGCCAGTCCTCGACGCCTGCCTGCCCGCCCGCGCGCCTTCGAGGGTGCACCGCCTACGGCACCGCCGGCGCCTGACGTCGGCTCCTCGAGATCGGTCGGCCGGGCCATGGCAAGACCTGATCGAAACAACGTCTCGGGCCGGTCATCGAGTTCGCGCATCGGTCGCATCCTCTGTCGTTGTTCGCCATTTCAAACAAACGATCGCTCTAGCAAAATGGAGACTACGAGAGTCGGCCCGCCGGGTCAACTTCGCGGCGCGCTGCAGGCGATCGGTAGGCTGGTTTCTGACGATCCGTCAGAAACTCCGTCCGCACGACCACAAGGCGCACCGATGGACCCGTTCGCAGCATTTCGCATGGACGGCAAGGTCGCCGTCATCACCGGTGGCGCCAGCGGCATTGGCGAGGCCGCAGCGGAGACCCTCGCGGCCGCGGGTGCCAGGGTCGTCGTCGCCGACATGAACCTCGAGGGCGCACAGGCAACGGCCAAGCGCATCGAGCAGGCCGGCGGCACCGCGTACGCGCACGAGGTCAACATCACGTCCAAGGCCGCCGTGGATGCGTTGGTCGACGGTGCGGTCGCCACGTACGGCGCCGTGCACGTGATGGCCAACATCGCCGGGATCGCCCACGAGGGACCGGTCGCGGAACTCACCGAGGAAGAGCTCGACCGCGTGCTCGCCATCAACATCAAGGGCACGGTCTACGGCTGCCAAGCCGCGCTGCGGGTGATGAAGGCCTCCGGTCAGGGCGGCTCGATCATCAACACCGCATCCACCTCGATCGATGTGGGTGCACCGAACTACGGCCTGTACGCGATGACCAAGGCTGCCGTTGCGCAGTTGACGATGTCGATGGTCTGGGAGGCGGGACCCCTGAAGGTGCGCGTGAACACCATCGCCCCCGGCGCCACCGTGACGCCGTTCACGGCCCGCCACGCGTACGACGCCGATGGCACGCTCAACCAGGGCAAGTACGACGAGTTCGTCAAGCGCATGAAGAACATCTCGCCGCTGCGGCGTGTCGGCGAAGCCCAGGACCAGGCCAACCTGATCCTCTACCTCGCCTCCGATGCCAGCGCCTTCGCCACCGGCCAGGTGTGGCGCTCCAACGGCGGCCAGGCAATCGTGCGCTGACCTCAGCTGTTTCCTGCCGGGAGCTCGGAGACCAGCTCGGCAATCGCCTTGCCGATGCGGTCGGTGATGTCGTGCGGGTCGGCCAGCAGTTCGCGGCACGACATCGCCGAGAAGTTCATCCGGTCGACGTAGCTCCACACCGTGACGTTGAGCCCGATCCCCGGCAGGATCGGACCGACGCTGTACAGCCCCGTCAGCTTCGCACCTGCCACGTACAGCGGCTCCCTCGGCCCCGGCACATTGGACACCACGCAGTTGACGGCCGGGCGATGTCGGTTCGCTCCGCCCCAGCGCTCGTAGGCGCGCATGAAGGCGCGCAACGGACCGGGCGGGGCGTACTCGACCCATTGCTCCATGAGGTCGAGCCCCAAGGTCGCCTGGTTGCGCTTGGCCTCCGTGGTCACCCTGGACACATGGTGCAAGCGCTCGACCGGATCGGCGAGATGGGTCCCCAGCGAGGTGAACATGTTGGACACCGCGTTGCCCATGAGTCGCGGTCCGGCCTCTGGGTCATCGGTCCCGACGGGCACCGACGCGGCCAGCGAGGTCTCGGGCAGCTCCCCCCGGTCCAGGAGATACGACCGCAGCGCGCCGCCAACCACCGCCAGGACGACGTCGTTCATCTTGACGTCGAAGCCGTTCTTCACGGCCTTGAAGTCCTCCAACGACAGCGACGCGGTCGCGAAACCGCGGCGAGGCGACAGCGAGCCATTGAACGACACCTTCGGCACATCCTTGATGGGCACGGGCGCCCGCACGACGGCCAGGTCGCGCGTCGCGATCACGGCCCGGATGTTGCGGATCGTGCGCAGCAACAGCCCCGGCAGGCGCCGCAGGTTCAGCAGGTGGTCAAGGAACGCGCCCACGATCAGCTCAAACCCGGAAGGAACCCGGACCACGCGGTTGCGCAGCGGCACGGTCCTCACGCGGGCGTGCGGCTCGGGTCCGATGTCCATCACGTTGGCCAGCATCGCCGACGCGGCCACACCGTCAGCCGCTGCATGGTGGATCTTGGTCACGAACGCAACGCCGCCGTCAGCCAGGCCCTCGACCACCCACATCTGCCACAGCGGCTTGCTGCGGTCCAGCGGCCATCCTGCAATCTCGCCGATCAACTCGTCGAGTTCACGCATCGTCCCCGGCGACGGCAGGCCGACCCGACGCAGGTGGTAGCCGAGGTTGAAGTCGGGATCCTCCAACCACACCGGTCGGTGGAAGCCGCCGGGGACGCGCAGGAGCTTGCGGGTGAAGGGTGGCAGCAGGTGGATGCGCTCGGCCAGCGACTCCTTGATGACCTCGTAGGTCGACCCCCGATCCGAGCCGCTGGGGTCGATGATCCCGATCTTCAGCGTGTGCATGTGGACCGTCGGCGTCTCCATGTCGAGGAAACCCGCGTCCAATCCCTTCAACCGTTGCACCGTGGTCCCCTTCACCTTCGGAGCGAGTATCCCACGCCGACCGGGACCGCGGACGCCAGGAGTGCCAGCATGACCACGGCCCTTGACCGCCTCCGCGACCGCGTCCATGCCGAGGTGGCGGACGGCCACACGCCGTCGTGCCAGGCAGCGCTGCACATCGATGGCGCCCTGGTCCTGGACGAAACCGTGCAGTCGGCCGACCGCGCCGCGGCCGCATCCGACGCTCCCCTTCGCTTCGCCGGGTTCTCCATCGCCAAGGGGTTCGTGGCGGTGTTGGTCGCTCGCCTCGCCGCCGACGGCATCCTCGACCTGGACCGGCCGGTCGCCGCCACCGTGGCGTCGTTCGCGACCAACGGCAAGGGCGGCGTGACCCTGCGTCACCTGCTCACCCACACCGCCGGCCTGCCCAACGCGCCAATGCGACCGATCGAGGGAGCCGACCGCGAACGGCGCCGCGCCCGGTTTGCGACCTGGCGCCTCGACCACGAACCCGGGTCGGCGATGCGCTACCACGCGACGTCGGCTGGCTGGGTGCTGGCCGAAGTCATCGAAGAGGCGACGGGCGAACCGGTGGCCAGCATGCTGGAGGACCTGGTCCTCACCCCACTGGGGCTGGCCGCGACCAGCCTCGGCGCTCCCGCGGGAGTGGCGGTGCAGGAGCTCGTCGCCGTTGGCGACGAGCTCCCGCCCGAGACGGCCGCCGCCCTGGCCGCGCAAGGCATCGACGTGCGCGGGCCCTCCGACGCCTCCCTCGACTTCGTCCTTGCCTACAACGATCCGGCCATCCGTGCGGCCGCCGTGCCCGGGGCCGGGATCGTGACGACCGCGGCGGATGTCGTTGGGCTGTACGCGGCACTGCTCGACGACCGCGTACCGGGCCTGCCGACGTCATGGCGCAACGCCCTGGTGGACGAGGTCGTGATCGACCACCTCGACCCAACACTTGGCATCCCCGCCAACCGAACCCTCGGCTTCGTCGTCGCGGGCGACGATGGCCATGCCGCCTTGCGCGGGTTCGGCACCGCAACCAGCCCACGCGCCTTCGGCCAGCCGGGGGTGGGCGGCCAGACCGCCTGGGCGGATCCCGACACCGGCATCGCGTTCTGCTTGCTCACCAGCGCCATGGCTCGCAACCCGGTCACCACGTGGATCCGCGTCAACGAGCTCTGCACCCTCGCGGCCGCGTGCGCCTGAGCGCCGGACGTCCGAGTCGTCGGCTCACGTCGGAGGTCGGTCCTTCGGAGGAGCGATGACAATGGGCTTGCCGGCTGGCGGGTCCTGGCCGCCCGAGGGCAACCCGGCCGGTGGGACCTCGACCGGTGGTGCGGGACCTTCCTTGCCGCGCGAGGGTGGCGGCAGCCAGGCGCCTGGCGGGTCGGTCGGCTCATCCGTGGGTCCGTCCGTGGGTCCGTCCGTGGGTCCGTCCGTCGGACCTGTAGTCGGACCAGCAGTCGGACCGGTCGTCGGACCGTCGGTCGGACCCGCGCTTGGACCATCGGTCGGCCCTGCGGTTGGACCATCGGTCGGAGGGTCCGTTGGGGCAGGCGTCTCCCCACCGGTGGGCGGCCCGGAGGGCACCTCGGATGGCACGTCAACGGGGCCGGCGGTCGGGCTCGGGGTCGGCAATGGGCTCGGGGTCGGCAATGGGCTCGGCGGAGGCGTCTGAGCGGGCTCGGGAGCAGGATTGATTGGATTGTTGATCACGATGCCAAGGACTTCGGGCAACACGGGCGCCAAGGGCGGCGCGATCGTGGTCGTCGGCGGCACTTCAGTCGGATCGAACGGCAGCTTGTCGATCTGGACGCCGAGCACCGAGGCGGTCGGGTCGCCGCCAGACGGACCTGTCTCGGTCACGGTCGGTCCAGGCCCGGCCCCACCGGCGCCGGGACCGGGCCGAGGGATCGGGTCCTGGAACGTGCCCGCCGACAGCGCGGCATCGGCCGCCTCTTGGCCGGGCCGATCGCGCACGGTGCACGCCGAGACGACGAGTGCTGCCGCGCCCATGAGCACGACAGCACGCAGCGCTGGCACACGAGGTCCCGTCTGAACTGGTGCCACAAACCGGGCCGAGGCTGACCGCATGACGTCCCCAACGACCGCGCCCAAGGTCACCCGCTGTTGGGTCGGCGCAATCGGTCAGTGTGTGAGTCGCAGGTCAGCCGTCGCCATGCTCAGATACGCCCAAATGAGCTCACCCCATCGCACCCCCCAGGGGCGGCCGATCGGCCGGGCCGCGGCCGGTCGGGCCGCGGGCGGCCCAACCCACAGGTGCTCAGGCCGAGGCTGGGGCGGCGTCCAACGTGGCCGCGGCATCGGTCGCGCCGTGCGTTCCGAACCAGTCGAAGTAGCGCTCGGTCACGAACTGGCGCGCGTCGGCATCAAGCAGGAACGTCGTGTGGTTGCCCGAGAACCAGCGGTGGTGGGGCTGCTCCCAATGCAGCCACAACCGGTGCGCCTGGGCAGCGGTGGACATGCGATCCCCCAGCGCGCCGTAGACGCCACGCCGTTCCACCGGCACCAGCGGCCGCAACGTCAGCGGTGAGATGACCCTGTGCACGTCATGGGTCACCGAGCCGAGCAGCCCCACCTCGTGCCCACGCCGCCGCAGGTTGCGTGGGGCATGGAAGGCGTACAACTCCGGGACGTCCACCACGGGGACGCCGGCCAGTGCGAAGTCGAGGCCGCCGTCAAGCGTGGCCAGTATCGCCGTCAGGTAGCCGCCCAGGCTCACCCCATGCACGCCGATCCGGGTCCCGCCCTGCATCCGGATCCAGCCAAGGACCGTGCGCAGGTCCCAGATCCCGTGAGCAACGCCATGGATCGTGTCGACCAGGTCGTAGGTCATGAACTCGTCAAGACGACGGCCGTTGCGGCGTGGCCCGTGCAGCGGAAGGACGGGCAGCACCACGTTGTAGCCCAGTTCTCGGTGCAGCTCGGCCACGCGGAACAACGTGAAGTCCGCGATCGGGATGCCCGTGCCCAGGCCGTGGATGCACATCACCCATGGCCGGTCGGGCTCCGGGTGGCGCAGCACATAGGCGTGACCGGTCTGGTTTGAGGTCTTGGCCAACCAACGCTGCCGACCGGGCTCGCCCTCGCTCGGGGCGTAGGAGGACTCCCAGGTGAGGTGTTCGTACTTGACGCCGCGAGAGCTCTTGGCGGTGACGCGCATGGCAGGCACGGGCGGCATGCGGTGATAGGCCCGCGGGTTGTCCAGCCAACCGCGCGCCTCGTAATGGCGATGGGCCTCACGCAGTTCAGCGCCGACGCGCTGGATCTCCGGTCCGCTGGGCAGCCGACTGGGCGTCTTGAAGGCGCCGAGCACCACCTCGTCCAAGGCGATCAGGCCCATGAACTTCGGGGTCATGCGTGGCGCCGGCAACGCCGAGTTCATCGGGTACGTCAGCGACCGCACCCAGAAGTTGGTGGCGACGCCCGCAAGCTTGGGCAGCACCATGGCGAGGTTGGCGAGCGGCAGCCGGTTGGCGGCCTTGCGCAGCCCCGGCGGGATCATGGTGATCAGGGGATGGTCGCCGCTGGTGTCCACGTCGATGATGTGCCGACCGCGCACCACTGGCAGCACCGCCGGATCGGGGCCCGGGCGCGACGGGACGGCAGCCGCGGGGGGAGCCAGCTCGGGCGCAACGGCATCCGCGTCGGACGCGCGTCGCCGGAAAGCTCGGAGGGCCATCGGTCGCCTGTCGGTGGCATCTGACGGATCGTCAGGGCCTACGCTAACCATGCCCGAGGGGATCACGGATGCCGACCTTCAATCTTGCCGACCTGTTCGAGGTCGTCGTCGATGCCGCAACCGACCGCGAGGTGCTCGTCGTCGGTGACCGCCGACTCACGTACGGCCAGCTGGACGAGCGCGCCAACCGCCTCGCCAACCACCTTGCCAAGGCTGGGATCGGCGTCGACGACCACGTTGGCCTGCAGTTGCTCAATGGCACCGAGTACCTCGAAGCCATGATTGCCTGCTTCAAGCTGCGGGCTGTCCCGATCAACGTCAACTACCGCTACGTCGAGGGAGAACTGCGCCACCTCTTCAACGATGCGCAGCTGAAGGCACTGGTGCACCACCGCCAGTTCGGCCCGACCGTCGACAAGGTCCGCACGGAAGTCCCGACGCTGACCACGTTCTTGCACGTCGAGGACCGCAGCGACGCCACGACCATCGATGGATCGGTCGAGTACGAGGAGTCCTTGGCGGCAGCTGACCCCGCGCGTCCGGCCGTCGGCGGCAAGTCCGGTGACGACCGCTACATCGTCTACACCGGCGGCACGACTGGCCTGCCGAAGGGCGTCGTGTGGCGCCATGAAGACATCTTCTTCGCGGCACTCGGCGGCGGCGACGTGACCCGCATGGACAACTGGATCACGCGCCCGGAGGAGTTGGCCGAACGCCTGCAGGACAACGCCATCGTGGCGCTGCCCACGCCACCGCTGATGCACGCGTCGGCCCACTGGCTGGCGTTCCACCAGATCTTCACCGGCGGCAAGGTCGTCATGACGCCGCTGGGAAAGTTCGACGCCAGGCTCATCTGGGAGCTGGTGACGGCCGAGGGCGTGTTCATGGTCATCATCGTCGGCGACGCGATGGCCAAGCCGCTGATCGACGAGCTGGCGACAAACGGCGCCAACTACGCGACCGACACGATGTGGGTGATCGGATCCGGCGGTGCCGTCCTGAGCCAGGTGAACCGCGAGCGGATCCTCGAACTGCTCCCCAACCGCATGATCGCGGACGGCCTCGGCGCGTCGGAGACGGGGACCATCGGCAACAAGGTCGGCCAGGGTGGGGCGACGTTCGTCCTCAACGACCAGACGGCAATCCTGGGCGATGACGGCCTGCCGGTCGGCGCCGGGGAGACCGGGCGGTTGGCCAGGCGAGGCCACATCCCGCTGGGCTACTGGAACGATCCCGAGAAGACCTCGCGAACGTTTCTGGAAGCCGGTGGCCACCGCTGGGTGTTGCCCGGCGACCTGGCCCGGGTCGAGGAGGACGGCTCGGTCACGTTGCTGGGTCGTGGCTCCACCTCGATCAACACGGGCGGCGAGAAGGTCTTCCCCGACGAGGTCGAGGCCGTGCTCAAGTCCCATCCCGCGATCGAAGATGCGGTGGTGGTGGGCGTCCCGGACGAGCGCTGGGGCAGCCGGGTCGTCGCGGTCGTGTCGCTGGCCGGCTCGGTCGCTGCTCCCTCGTTGGATGCGGTCAAGGAGCACTGCCGCGGCGAACTGGCGGGGTACAAGGTTCCGCGTGACCTGGTCGTCGTGGACGAGGTGGTCCGCTCCCCTGCGGGCAAGGCCGACTACGCCTGGGCCAAGGACGCGGCACTCGCCGCGGTCGGCTGACAAGTCGTACGGTCACCGTGACTCACCATCGCCGCGCGCGCGGCTCCCCGCGAGAGGCAACCCCATGGCCCAGCAGCTGACCGGGATCGACTCGTCGTTCCTGAGCCTGGAGAGCAGGACCTCACCCATGCACGTGATGGGCGTCCTGCTGCTGGACCCGTCCGGGATGGAGGGCGGCTACTCGTTCGACAAGCTCATCACGATGATGTTCGACCGCATCCACCTGATGCCCCAGTTGCGGCGCAAGCTGGTGGAGGTGCCGCTCGGCATCGACCACGCCCACTGGATCGAGGACGCCGACTTCGACCTGACCCGCCACGTCCGCCGCGTCGACGTCGTGGCCCCCGGCAACATGCGCGCCCTGGAGGGGATGGTCGGTGAGATGGCCGGCACGCTGCTCCCTCGGCAGTACCCGCTCTGGGAGATGGTGGTCGTCGAGGGCGTGCAGGACGGCGACAAGGACGGGTTGGTCGCGGTCGTGTCCAAGATGCATCACGCCATCATCGACGGGGTGTCCGGTGCGGACCTGATGGTCCACATGTTCGACCTGAGCCCAGAGGTCCGCAAGGTTGATGCGCCCGAAGAGGGCTTCGAGGGAGAGACGCCACCAAGCCATTTCGCACTCTTCGGCAAGGCCGTGGTCAACCAGGCGACGGCTCCCGCACGGTTCATCGGCGAGGTCGCGAAGAACCTCCCCGGCATCGGCAAGACCGCGGTCAACGTCGTGGCCAAGCGGCGCGACACCAAGCTGGGCATGACGGCACCGAAGACCCCGTGGAATGGTGCGCTGTCCGACAAGCGGGCTGTGGCGTTTGCCCGCTCATCGCTGGACGACATGAAGGCGATCCGCAAGGAGCACGGCTGCAAGATCAACGACGTGATCCTGGCCGCCACGACCCTGGCGCTGCGCGACTACCTCATCGAGGAGGACGCGCTGCCCGATCGTCCGCTGGCTGCCGCCGTGCCGGTCGCGTTGCAGAAGCCGGAAGGCCAGGAACGTCTGGTCAACGAGCTCGCGACACTGCTGGCACCACTGCCGGTCCAGCTCGACGACCCGGTCGAGATCTTGAAGCGCATCCAGGCCGCCACGACCGCCTCGAAGGAGCTGGTCAACGCCGTGTCCGCACCCGGCATGATGGAGTGGGCCGGCTTTGTGGCGCCGCGGCTGCTGAACGTCTTCATGGGGATGTACTCGAAGTTCGAGATGGCCGACCTGCACCCGCCGATCCAGAACATCGTCGTGTCCAATGTCCCGGGCCCGCCGATCGAGCTGTGGGTCGCCGGGGCCAAGGTCCACGCCGTCATCCCAATGGGACCCGTGATGCCCGGCGCCGGGCTGAACCTGACCGTGCTGTCCAACATGGGCAATGTCGACGTCGGCATCATGGCCGACGCCAAGATGGTCCCCGAACCCTGGCGGATCGCCGAGGGTTTCCCCCGCGCGATCCAGACCCTCAAGGCCACCAAGGCCGCCTGACGGCCGCGCGCCCTCGCACCCGGATGAGTGGCGTGGGTCAGGCGCCGGTCTTGAGCACCATCATGGCCAGGGCCACCACGATCAGCAGCGTGTCGATGGCCGACCACATCGCGATCTGCTTGGTCGACTCCTGGGCCGCGGTCGCGTCCCCGGCCTCGTAGGCGCTGGCGATCTTCTCGCTCAGGGGCTCGAACTTCAGCGGGCCAAGTGCGGCGGCAACGATGATCGCCAGGAACCCCATGCTCACGAACGGGTCGCTGAACGAGTAGGTGTCGCTGTCCAGCACCAGGCCCACGCCCGTCAGCAGCGTGAGGACCCCCATCGGCATGTAGAACTGCATGCCGAGCTTGGTCTCCGCGCGCGCCAGGTAGGCATTCGCCTCGACCGTGCCGGCGGCGGCGAGCTTGGCGTTGAGCAGGCCGTTCATCACGCTGCCGCCCAACCACAGCGAAACTGCGATGATGTGGACGATGAGCAGGGCGTCGCGCACGAGCAGGCCTCCAGGTCAGCGAGGGCGCCGTCGACGTCAGGACGAGCGGGCCACGCAGGAGATCGTAGTGTCAGCCTCCCGGCGAAAGCCAGATTGCCCGCCGCGCCGGCATGCCACCGAGGCAGTCGCACCTGCGACAGTCCAGCGTGCAACCGCACGGGACCTGGCGCCGTCAGACCCTGCAACTCGGCAACGACCCCGTCCCAAGGAGCGTCACATGCGCGGCACCAGAATCGTCGCGGCCAGCCTGTTGACCGCCTTCGCGCTGGGCGCCTGCGCGTCCGGCAGCGACAGCGACGACAGCGCAACGTCGATGGAACCCGTGGAGACCCAGGGCGGCGCGGCCGGACCCCCGGGGGCCAATTCGGGGGTGAGCTCGGGGTACGACGCGGCCCGCGACGCGCTCGGTGAACAGGGGAGCGCCGACATGGCGGAGGCGCCGGCGGGCGAGGGCGGCGGGCTCGGCGACACCGGCGTGACCTCGATTGACCCGGCAAGCCTGGGACGTCAGATCATCCGAACCGCCAACCTCGACCTGGTGGTCGCGGACATCGAACGTGCGGCCGCAACGGTGAACGCCCTGGCGACGCGCTTTGGTGGGTTCGTGTCGTCAGCTGAGATCCGGGGACCATCCGAGGATCTCCCCGGCTGGGCCGTCATCACGCTGCGCCTGCCGAGCCAGCAACTCGACGACGCCGTCGGCGACCTGCGCGAACTGGCCGACGAGGTCCTGGCCGTCCGCATCAGCAGCGAGGACGTGACCGACTCCTACGCCGACATCGAGGCCCGGCTTTCGAATCTCCAGGCGCTCGAAGTCGAACTGGTCGCCCTGCTCGAGGAGATCCGCCTCCAGTCGCGATCCGCCTCCGAAGTGCTGGTGATCTTCAACCAGGTTCGCGACGTCCGCTCAGAGATCGAAGGCCTGCAGGGCCGCAAGGCGTCGCTGGATGACCGGATCGCCCTGTCGACCATCACGATCAACCTCAGCCAGGTCGGCTCGGAACCGATCGAGGAGGAGGAACCGTCCGCATTCGACGATGCGCTGCAGACCACCAAGGACGGGTTCGGCGCACTGGGCGAACTGCTGATCTGGCTGGGTGTGACCGCGCTGCCGTTGGGCCTGGCCACGCTGGGACCGATCGCGCTGATCGTCTGGGGCGTGACGCGTCGCCGCTCCGACCGCTCCGCACAACGCCTGCAGACCATGCCGCCACCGGCACCCGCGGCCGCGGCTGCCTCGCCCAGCCAGTCTCCTGGGCAACCAGCAGGGGAGCCCACAGCCGAACCGGCAGCCGACTCCGAGACCGATCCGATCGACTGACGCGAGCGCGGCCGATCAGAGCTTGACCGAGGTCGCCAGGGGAGGCCCAGAACTCGAGGGCGGCGCGACCCAAGCGCAGGAGTGTTGATGCAGCCGATGGACCACCAGGTCGTCGACCGCGACGTGCGGGCGGTCGTCCTGGTCGAGGGCGCGAGTGACCGCCAGGCTCTGCTGACCCTGGCACGACGGCACGGGCGCGACCTGGCCACCGATGGGATTGCTGTACTGGCCATGGGCGGCGCGTCGAGCATTGGGCACTACCTCGACAGGTTCGGTCCCCATGGCGCAGACCTGCGGCTGGCCGGGCTGTGCGACGTCGGCGAGGAAGCGGACTTCCGACGCGGTTTGGAGCGCGTCGGCCTGGGCGTCGACCTCGAACGCTCGGACATGGAGCGGCTGGGCTTCCACGTCTGCGACCTCGATCTCGAGGACGAGCTGATCCGCTCCCTCGGCACGGCCAAGGTGGAGCGCCTCATCGCCGAGCAGGGCGAGCTGTCGTCGTTTCACACGTTCCAGGCCCAACCCGAGTGGCGCGGCCGACCCGTCGCGGATCAGCTGCGACGCTTCCTGGGAACGCGCAGCGGCCGCAAGGTCCGCTACGGCCGCGTACTGGTCGAGGCGCTCGACCTGGCCAAGGTGCCACACCCGCTGGGGGCCGTGCTCGATCACCTGTGACGTGATCCGCAGTTTCGACGTTCCGATGGCTTGGCCCATCGGCATACTGCGGGACCGCGGGCTTGGACACAGGGGCAATCGTGGAGACACTCGGGGTGACCGACGCCATCCAGTACGCCGCCGCTGCGCACGGGAGCCAGGTGCGCAAGGGGACCGAGATCCCATACCTGTCCCACCTCCTGTCGGTGGCAGCGCTCACGATGGAGTTCGGTGGCTCGGCACAGCAGTGCCAGGCGGCCGCCCTGCACGATGTCGTCGAGGACTGCGGTGCCGAACACCTTGACGTGATCGCCGAACGGTTTGGCGCCGACGTGGCCGCCATGGTCAGCGCCCTGTCCGACGCCACACCCCTTGCCGGTGAGGCCAAGCCGCCCTGGTCAGAACGCAAGACCGCCTACCTCGATCACCTCGCATCGCTGGTCGCCGAGCAACACCCCGCAGTCCTGGTGTCGGCCTGCGACAAGCTCCACAACGCCGAGTCGATCATCGCCGATGCCACCGACCCCGGTGGCGACCCGGGGCTGGAGATCTTCGCACGGTTCCACGCCTCTCCAGCCCAGACCGCCTGGTACTACACCGAGCTCGCCAGGGCGCTCCTGCCTGCCGCATACCTGCCCGAACGCCTTCGGGCGCGCCTCGCGACGGCCACCTCGTCCGTGGATCGCCTCGCCCGTACGGCGGCGTCGATGGCGCAATGATCGCGGCGGTCCTGCCCGTCGCGCTCCGAGGTCGACATGGGTGACGTCACGCTCGGTCCGGCCCTCCTTGCCCTGCTCCTGGAAGTTCGGGACCTGGTCCAACGCCCAAGTGGACGCTTCACCTCGTCATCGTGGGCGGACGCTGACATTGCTGCCCAGGCCGTGGACCTGGCCCTGGCAGGTGTGATGTCGGCCGACAACACACCTGCCGAGGCATGGGCCGTCCCGCCACAACTCGACCAGCTGTTCGCCCCCGCCGGCCCACTGTCGGAACTGTGCCGGGCCAGCGGGTGGGACGACTTTGACCACCTCGCCACACGCTTCGCCGAGCTCTGCGGCGACGTTGCACGCACGCCTTTCCGTGTCGGCTTCCCGTGCAGCATCTGTGCTCGCCACGCAGCCCTGCTCGAGGTGGCAGACGACGACCTGCAGGTTCGTCGTTGGGGGATGACGGGGACTCTCACGGCAGCTGTGGACGCTGCCGTCGGCGCGAGGGTGCGCGCTGCCATGCAGCAGGTTGACGCTGCTGCGTTGTACGCCATCGACTTCGAGTTCGCGCCGTGCTGGTGCCCGTCGTGTTCGGCCAGCTACTGCCACGACCACTGGGACAGATGGGATGTCTTCGACGAGGATGGCTTGCACGACTCGATCCGCGGCCGCTGCCCCCAGGGCCACGAACGCATGATCGAGGACTGACGGTGGGTCATCCCTGCCGACCAACGGAACTCGTCGCGCCGGTCCTGCTCGCCCGGCGGCCTCGCGAGGTGACCGCGGCGGCGAGGACAATCAGCACCATCGCCACCACGCCACCGCCACCCGTGGCCGGCAGTGGCGTGCCCGCTGGTCCGGCGGGCGCGCTGCCCTGGGTGAACGGCTCCGAGGCAGGCCCAGGCCCCAGCGCAACCGGGCCATCCCCTGCCGCGTACGTCGCCCAGGGGATCGTGGCCTGCTGGTCAACACCCGGCCGGGACCAGTCGCACACGCCTTGGGGGAACGCTGTTTCGAACCGCGCCCACTGCGCGTCGGTGAAAGGGACGGCCACGCCGGCGTAATCGTCGCGATCGAGCGGCTTCAATTGGCACTTCAGGACGTTGTCGGCAAGGGGGCCACCGGCGGCGATCCTGGGGTTGGTACCCATGTAGTTGCCGTTGTCGACCGCGTCAGCCGGCCGGTTGCGGACGATCCGTTCGGCTGGCTCGCCAGCCGCGGCGTCTGCCTCCAGGCCCGTGAGCCAGTCGTCCATGACCTCGAAAGGCGGACGGTCGCCCCCGCCCTGACGCAGGTTGTGGGTGTCCGCACGGCCGTTGGCCGCAAGGAGCCGCTCACGGACCGACCACGCATGGAACGGGGTGTGGATGTCGCCCGCCGGCACGGCGTAGGAGCTGTCGACGATCGGGACCTGGCCCAGCCACGTGCCATCGGTCACCTGGCCACTCTGATAGGCACGGGCCAGCGAACCGGGGTCGGCGACGCTGCGTTGCGGCTGGAACGTGTAGTCGATCGACACGCCGCCGACCTTCTCGTTGAGATCGACGAACTGCTCCGGAACGATCGCACCCGACAGCAGGGCATCCAGGCCGTACTCGACGCCGACGTTGTCGTAGGGCCGAGCGGCAAATCCGTCCTCGGCGCGACGCCCGAACACATTGACCATGTAGTCATAGATGGTGCAGCGCGCGCCTTCAGGGTTGGTGTCGGAGTCGTAGACCCACTCCGGCTCCTGTTGCATGCCTTGTACGCCCCAGACATCGTTTTCCGTGTAGGTCAGCAACGCGACGCGGCAGCCGATTGACGGGTCGGCCAGCATGGCCGGGAACCCGTAGATGCTGATCCAGGCGTGGCAGGTCGCGAGGCTGCCATGGCCCTGGACAAGCTGTTCCTGGGGCGATGTCCACAGCTGTGGTGACGTTCGCGCGAAGTAGTGGACCAGCAGGCGACAGTCGAGGTTCTCGTTGGCCGTGGTGAGCAGGTCAGCGAACGTGGCGTCGACGGTCAGCCCGTCGAGCAGCCCGGGGTACGCCCCGGCGATCTGCAGCTGTTGGATCGACCCACCCGATCCGCCTTGGCCGAACGTGAACCGGATCGGCCCGTACTCCTCAATGAGGTGCTCCTTGACCATCATCAGCGCCTCAGCACTGACGATCGTGCTGCAGTTGTTGCCCAGCACACTGAAGCCCGAGCTCGCGACCATGAAGCCCCGGGAGAGCGCGTTGTCGTCGAGCACACCCGGCGCTCCACCCACGTCGGGCCGCGCGCCCGGCGGCACCTGCCCGTGATACGGCTGGCACGACCCACCAAACGGCCAGTACAGCTTGCCGTTCCAACCAGGCTGCGGTTGGAACGGGTCCCAGGCGCTTGCCGGGTCGAACAGGACCGCGACGTCGTATATCCCTCGGTCGATCACGCCACGCTCGCGCCGCACGATGTAGGGCACCGTGACGCCTTCGTCCGTCGTCGTTGTCGCGACGTCGGATTCGCTCGGCGGCGCCTCGGGGTCGTACGGCTCGAAGGCTCCGGAACCATTGGACCAGTAGAAGAACTCGAGAATCGTCGCGGCATTGCACTGCTCGTCGAGCGGCTCGCCCAGCCCGTTCTCCAGGGTGGCACACGGCCACGGCAGGACCTGTGGCCCAGCGAAGATCGGCCCGCCGAGGACGTGGTTGGTGACCTCGAGGCGGGCGCCACGGCCATCGGGCAGCGCCGCCGTGAGCACGGTCGCGCCTGGAGCCAGGCCATCGACGAGACCCAGCAAGCGGCCGTCGTCGCGCCGCACGAACGAGGCCGAGACGTCGCGCCCGCCGACGTCGACCGTCAGCCCGGATGCGGTGGCACCTGCGGGCAGGACCACCTCGACCAGCACGTCGCCACCGCTGATGAGATCAGCGCGGTTCGAGATCGTCCGGATCTCGAGGTCCGTCTGGCCCGCGGTGGTGGCCACTGCAGGCAACGACCCCAGCAACGGGATCGCCACGGCAAGCACGACGGCCAACGAAAGCGACCGCCCCGTCCGGCGCAACGCCAACCCAGGCCCAGCCATCGCACTCATGGTCACCCCGCTTGCCTCCCGCCGCGCCCCTCACCACACGCTTCGCCGGCCCCGCGGGCCATTCCTGCCCTGGCGCCCAACACGCCTGCGCCGGGTCCATCGGCAGTGAGCGGTCCACCGGCCCCGTCTGGCATCCTGGTCAACTGTCCCGCGGAGGTGGCATCGACCACGACATCGCCCCCGGCGACGCGGCCGTGGCCGAGGCGACCCGTCGCATCGAAACGTTCGTGTCGACCTGGGGCGGCGCCTACCCGTCAGCGGTGGCGTGCGTGACCGGCGACGTCGAGCTGCTCGTGGCGCACCCGCACTACCCGCGGGCCCACTGGGGCCGGATCCGGCACACCAACCTGATCGAGCGGACCTTCGGGGAGACCCGCAGAAGAGTGAAGGTCTTCGGCCGGCTGCCGGGTGAGCGGTCCGCACTGTCGCTGCTGTGGGCCGTGCTCGACCGGGCCGCCAGCGGCTGGCGCGACATCACCTACACCCCCGCCGACGTCCGCCTGCTGCAGCTGATCCGCCGCGACCTCGGCCTCACCCAACGCCAGAAGGACCGACCCGAACCCGACCCCACCGGCGACGTCACAGCCGCCGCGTCGAGTTCCCCTCAGCAACCGCGACCGATGCCGCTGTTACACCATCCCCGAGACGCGACCGCGCCCCGACACCGCCGCCCTCGAACACCGCTGGGAGCGTTTCCGGGCAGCCTGACGACGTTGCCGTCATGATTCGAAGACGGCTGTTCGATCCAGGCTTCTGGGCGTCGCGGGTCCGGGCTGCTGGTGCCTCGCTGCAGGATCCGTGGGGGCACGCACGGCGCACGGTCGTCCACATCTGACGAACAACAGTTCGTACTTTGACATCAGAAGTGGTAGGGTGCCGATCCTGACAACTTCACCGATCTGGACTGCCCGTGTGACGGGCCGCAATCTTCGGGAGCTGCTGTGACACCACCCCGTGACCTTCTCACCTGGCCCGTGCTGGCCGGTGACAAGCGTGCGCGCGGCTACGACAGCGGCGACGGTGTCGGTGGCGCTGCTGGGGACGGAGTCGGTGGCGCTGCTGGGGACGGTGGCGCTGCTGGGGTGGTGCACAACGTGGCGTCGCGGCGGGGGCCGCTGGCCGGGTTGGCGGCCGCGTTGGACGCGGTTGGCGAGGTGACGGTCCAGGCCCTGTCGGAACCGGCCCTTTCGGTCGAGCTGGCCGCGTTGCAGACCGCAGCACGACGCATCGAAGCCCGCCTGGCCTGTGCAACCGCGACGTTGGCAGCCCGCCGAGTCGCAGCCGTACGTGACGCCGGTGGCGACGACCGGGCCGTTGACCGGGCACGCCGGGCCACCCGCAACGAGGTCGCCGGCGCGCTCAAGCTCACTCCGGGCCAGGTCCGTGACGCCGAACGCGTCGGAGACCGCCTGACCGCCACACCTGACGCTGCCGAGGCGTTCACCGCCGGAGACATCTCCGCACGGCACATGCAGATCCTTGACCGCACCCTCGCGTCCCTGTCCGGCGACATCCGCCGTGACGCCGAGGTCGAGCTGCTCGCCGCTGCCCAGTCACAGTCCACCATCGAGTTCAACGACACGTGCACCCGCCTGCTCGCCCGGCTCGACCTGGCTGCCGCGTCCCGGGCCGAAGCGTTGCGTCACGCGCGACGCACCGGCACGGTCGTGCGTGGCGATGACGGGATGACCGGCATCCATGCCCGGCTTGCCGGGATCCAGGCCGAGATCGCAGCGACCGCGATCCATGCCTACCGCCGACACGACATCGACGGAGAACGCCGCACCAGCGAGCAGCGCACCGCCGACGCGCTGGTCGCAGCATTCCAGGCCGCG
>Ga0326597_10000766_pt1 | contig 54961 bp, 61 predicted proteins | sample RVTome_12_FD_203789 | JGI IMG/M metagenome (GOLD analysis project Ga0326597, IMG submission 203789) | Soil microbial communities from uranium-contaminated site in the Upper Colorado River Basin, Wyoming, United States - RVT100D185 | ecosystem: Environmental > Terrestrial > Soil > Contaminated >... | reverse complement strand
GAGGTCCAACCATCGCCGATGACGCCCCTTTGGGAGAGCTTCCTGTCGTTGACGAATTCGGCCTTGGAGCCGTTTCTTTTCCGGAACGTCCAGATGTGCTCATAGTCGAACACGGGCCGGGGGTGGCTGTTACAGACGAACGGTATGCCCATCCGGGCGAACTGCTTTCTCCAAATGCGCGTGGCCTGAAGGTCCATGCCCGCCACCTCGACGCCCCATTGGAAGAAGTTCACCGTTGCCGGATAGCAGGCCGGTATGTCTGCGGCGTAGAACCGATTTCCTGAATTGAAGTAGTCCCCGAAGTTGACGACGGCGTAGCCGCCGGGCTTGAGCACACGGCGCCACTCCAAGAAGGACGCTTCCATCAAACGGCGGTAGTCCTGCAGGGCTACCCCGCGCTCGTACTGCTTCCCGACGAAGTACGGCGGCGACGTGACGATCAGGTCGATGCGCCCGTCTTCGATGTCCTTCAGGACATCCAAACAGTCTCCTTGATACAGTCTGTTCTCCGCCAGCATGAGCCCCCCCCATCGGCGACGGTTGCCGGTGGCCCATTGCCACTTGCACCCCCCACGGTGCCGGCGGCGTGGTTCGCCTACGGAAACCGGCCGTCGACAAATGGAAAGGGACGTGGCGGAAGGGGAGCGGGCTATCGTGCTTTGGGAGAAGCACGGTCTGAAGCGGCGTTGGAGCGATGGTGGTCACTCGTCCCTGGCCGGCGAGATACCGACCCTCCATCTCTTATGGGCCCTTCGACTCAGCCATCGGTCTGACGCGCAGCCACTCTCCGCGCCTTCGCCTCGGATTGCCGGCTGCGCCGGGTTTCGGATTGGACGCGCGAATCCGGATTGGACGCCTTCCGGCCCATCAGCCCTCTGTTACCGTGGCGGGCGGGAGCCTTGTTCCGCACCGGGCGCGTCGATAGTCCGGCCCGTCTCGTGGCCGGCCTTGGTTCGCGGTCGGGGTCGTCGAGCGGCGTCTCGCGGCTGGGTCCGACCCCGGAAAACCAACCGCCGGGAATCCGCTCGCCACATCGGTCGCACCGGTTCGGCAAGCACGAAGAAGCAAGCCGATTCGCCTGGGTGCATTCAAGGGTGTGCGGGACGTTCCAGTCCACCCGAGGCCGGGCGGGTCCCTGTGGGCGTCGAAGGCCGGCGATGACTTGGTTCAGGAGTTCAAGGGCATGCTCGATGGGCGGAAGGCTGTGGTCGAGCGGACTGCGGCGGGCCAGGGTCTGATCATGGCGGGCGGCGACCTGACAGACCCTTGGCCTCTCAGGCACTTGCTTCGGGCAGCGGCCAGGTTTGCCAATCCGTCGCGCCTGCGGCCAAGCGGCGACCGCGACGCAGAAGTGGGACAGTGATGACAAGCCGAAGGCCCCCGGCCGGGGGCCTTCTCCGTTGCCGGAACGTCGTCTTGGCTCGAAAAGGCGGAATTGCGGGCGGGACTTCGACTAGCCTGCCGGACACCGCCTACATACCCGCGAAAATCGACTTCGGGCAGTAGGCATAGCGATGCCCCCGTCGCCTCCCATGACCCGCAGTCTGGCGAACTCCGCGTCGTCTGATCAAGCAGATTCTGCCACGTTCAGGGGCGCCGTGCGAACAAGGTTCGCGTGCGGCACAGATGTCGGGGGACATGGTTCATCCGAGCGCATTGTCGAGATACTGCGCGATCGCTAGTCGCTCCCATCCGTCGAAGTTTCGCTCGTCGTCTTCAAACCGCCTCCACGCCTCGTTGATCATGGGGATCGGTGCGTTGTCAGGTAGAGCGAAGCAAGAGAGGGGCGAGGACTCCTCCAGCATGTCGTCAATCGTCTTTTTCAATGGAACGAAGAGTTCATCAACCCACGTTCCTTCGTAGTCCTCACGGATGCCGAGCGTCGCCGCCGTCAGGGCCCAAGTGTCACCCACATCTAACGCCGCCCGGTCGAGCCCGAGCTGTCTAGCACGGTCCACAAGCATAGTCGTGCGGATTCGTGTAACCGGGTGGCGCCGCAGGAGTTGATCGCGCCGCGGCAAGTAGTACTCTTTAGACGAGCGGAACCGGAAATAGTGCGAAAAAGCCTTGAGGAAACTCTCTCCCCCTATCGTGAGCCCGACCGCGTCGCAGAAGACCTCCTGGGTCCATGGGTACCAAGCGTCAGCGGCCGTACGCTGAAACCCATCATCGGTCGTGACTGGCCCCCGGTCACGAACGGTGGTCGGCGCCAACACGCGAGCCACCCGCCGCTGAAACTCCCCTACCAGCTCGTCAAGCTCCGCCTTGTGGCACGCGTAGAGCAGATGTCCAAACTCGTGAATGAGAAACGGCAGCAAGAGGAGTGTCATTCGTCGACTAACCGGGAGGAGATACACAATCGGCCAGTCGGGAGTGGGGTAGACCGCGAATCCTCCATCAGAAACCGCGAACGGCTTCCCTCGGGTCACCGCGTGTTCCGCGTGGAGCCAGTTGATGAGGGCGAGCGGTAGGCGGTCCTCGTCTGCGTACCGAATGATGGGCGGTGCGAAGCGGGTGTTCACAAGATCGAAGAGGTTGACAGCGCGCTGACTCGCCTCAAGGATGTCCGGGATCGTGTCTTCGAGCCCGTATGCCAAGTCCTTGAGCTGACGCAGCGCCTCCTGGTGCAGAGCCTCACACATAGCGAGAACGCTCTCCACGTACGGCTTCATGACCACGGCTACGTCCGCGGAAGAAAGCGCCGCACGAAGCACCGATACCTGGTGCAGCAAGTCGCGATTCGTCTGAGCCAGCTTGTTGTTCATCGCCGCCCTAGAAGTCCTCGACAATTGCGGAGAGGGATCCTTGCTGGTGCCGAGAGACGATGCGGCGAAGTTCGTCGAGGCTCTCCGTCAGCGCCTCCTTGGACCGCCGGTCGCTCGCGTCGACGAGTTCAGCGCCGGTCCGAAGCCCGGATCGCATGAGCACCGACCGGAAGTTCGCACGGTCGCGTCGAGCGGCTTGGATTGCATCCACTAGCTCACGCGATCGATGGTCCAGGCTTAGCGGACGCCCTTGGGCGGCCTCATCGAAAGCCTGATCCAGGTGCGTGAAAAACTCGCGCAGCGTCTTCCTTGCCTCGCCCGCCCGCAGAGCACGCTCTTCGTCACAGATGCCGGCCAGATCGTATTTCGTGGCAAGCGATAGATCGGTGATCGCTCGGAGAATCTGGTTGTCCGCGAAGAAGTTCTGAATGTCTAGCCATTCCTGACTCATTCGATAGTCCTCGCTGTTACTTGATGCCACGCATGTCTCTGTCCACTCTGGCGCGAAGCATGGCATCGACCTCGCGGAGTGGCTGCGGATACCGGTGCGCCTTCGTCGGGCTCGAATAGTTGAGCTGCGACAACGCGAATACGCCCGCCGCTGCACGCCGGACATTGCACCCATCGTGGGCTCGCACGACGATCGGCTCCGCCGTTCCTCGACCGCCTAGGGTGCCGGCGCCAGTGCAGCAAATTACGGCTGTTTGCTTGTCCGGATACACGGCTTGGCCTTCCAACACGTTGACTGCCCCGGCCCCTCCAGCAATCCACAGTCTCAGATTCTTAACGCTTTTCTTCAGCACATCCGCAACGTCAACGGGCGCACTCTGTGCCAGCACTTCCATCGCCCTCCAGCGTTCCAAGCCCGCGCGGATGCCGTCCGCCTCGTCGCCGCATTCACGGCCGTCGCGGAGAACCAGGAGCGATGACAGGGGTTCAGTGCTACCCTTCACGTCCGCCATGAGGCCCGCGATCTTGTCCGAAAGCACCGTGGGCTGAATCGTCTCGTACTTGTGGTCACCCTTCGGCCAAGTCCGAGTGATACGAAGCAGCGACGGCCACCGATTCTCAGGCCGACAAACAAGCAACGACAGCCCGAAGTAGCGGCGTCCTTCGCTCACGTCGATAGCCAGACATGCCTCATATGCCCATTCGTCGAGTCGCCACGGTGTAGCCCTCATCTGGTCGAGAATGTCGATCGCGGAGTGAAACAGAAGATCGTTCCAAGCACGCTCCGTCCGCCGCTTGTCACGATCGTCGCGAGCTTCGCGCCGACCCCTCCAAGCTTGCTCAATCCGCCTACGGGTCATCCGCTTGAGCGACCACTGAGAAAGTTCGTGGGACAGAACGCTATACGCTGCACGCTCGCGGTCATCGAACACGACCACGGCATTCCCCGGGATCCGCCCACGGAGCTGCTCCACAATGTCGTCAGTCTGTTCACCACGAATCACAACGGCCCGCAGGTTGCGGGCCGCGAGTCCGCTGACCTGCGCGACGAAGTCCTCGACAAACGACTTCTGGAGGGCCCCGCTCCAGCACCGCGATTCCGGAGGCGTAACGAGGATCAGTTCCCTGCCGGCCTCTTCGTCGTACGAATACACTCCCCCGTGCGTCAACTTCTCGCGGCGCACCTTGAAATAGCCCTCGTACGCGCGCGGCGAGGCGTCCACAGGCGCCTTGACTTCTTGCCCACGGCCGAAGGATAGCGCGGGCGGAGTGAGAAGCTCTCGCTGCGACACATCTGGTGTCCACAGGGAATCGGAGACCGTAAGCTTCGCGACTGCAAGCCAGTCCTTGGGAACCCTCTCCCACATTTCTTGAGAGAGTTCACGTCGACGTTCCGGCGCAATTGTCGTGTTCGTTCGGAGATCACGCGGCATTCGCTGCGGATCGAGCAAGACGCGCAGTCGCAACAGTTTGGCCGCAACGGGCTTCTCGCCTCGCATCCCGGGAAAACTCACGTACACAACCGGATCGTCTGCCGTTACGTTGAGGCGCGAGCGCTTCCTCGTATAATAATCATGCAGCGATTCGTACCGCTCGCCGCCGAACTCAAGCGGTCCGACCTTCCCACACGTTTGACCGCGCCCGTCGTGAGAGAAATAACACTGCGAAAAAGTCCTTGAACCCGAATCGTACAGGAGCGTTCCTTTCCGTCGGTCCGCCCTGCCGCGCAGGCGATCGAACTCCCGCTCGCGACGCGTTCGTTCATCTTGAATGAGACCGGGTGCGAAGTAAAAGTCTAGAGCACGCTCGGTCCTAAAAAGATGACTGAAGTCGAGCGCGATGCCGACGCCTGCGCCTGCAACAGGGAGCGTGGCGAAGGAGGTACGCGGGAGCATCTCGATGCCGTCCGCCGTCCTCACCGGTTTTCGCCTGCACCAGTAGCGGGTGGACGTTGACAGGTTGAAGTAGTCGGACATCTCTTCGAAGGCCACGACCAATCCGCGCTCAACGAGTACCGCGAGCAATTCGAGGTCTGCAGGTCGTTCAGAGTTGAGTTGAATCTCGCCGACGTCCGATACTGCCGCCCGCCAATTGTCTCCCGCGACTTCGACTGGGGAGAACGGCGCTGATTGGAGAACAACGAGATCGCCGCCTGATCCATGAAGAGGGGCGACGATGAGGCGTTGTTGCCGTCGCAGCTTACTGCACACCGTGGGAGGAAGATCCACCCCGGAATTCGCGCTCCGAATCCGCAAACGCCGCGCGGCTACGCGCCCTGTAGCACAGGTAGCGAGACGGAGATTGCATTCGAGCACTCCCGAAGCGATGCCTCGTGACAGATCGCGCGGTATTTGCACCTGTTGCATATGCCGTCCTGATTGCATGGTCGAAAGACCTCCTCACGGCCTTCTCGGCCGTACTCGTGCAACTCTTCCATGAGTTCGATGTCCTGAAAAAGCCGTGCCCGTCCCACCGAGGCCAACTCATCCGTCACTACCTGTGCCTGTTCGACAACGCCATCACCGAGGAAGACACGCTGGCCTGAAACACCGCCTCGCGGCACGCCGTGGACACGCTCCGCAAACCAACCGTAGGTGTAAAGCTGGAGACTGTCAGCACCATGCTCCACTGCACCAAGCTTCCAGTCGATGATCCTAGCCTCGCCGGGACGCAGGGCCAGCACGTCGATCTGACCGCCCACGCACCAGTTAGCGAGCTTGAGGCTTGACAGTCGCTTTTCAGGGTGGATCTCAAATCCGGCGAGCCCGCGAAGCAACTCGGCAATCGTAGTTCCCTCAAGCAGCGCCTTCAGTGCGCGCGTCAGGCTTTTGCGAGCGCTCGCCGCTGCGCCCTCCCCGTCAAGATCCTGATACGAGAACTCGACAAGCTCCTCTGGCGGAAACCGGTCCAGCAGCCGATGCGCCTGTCCACGCGGGTCTCGGGCAAACTCGATCGCATCGTCGAAGCTGCGGAACGCAGTCTGCATGATCCACGATGGCGCCAGGCTTCGAGACGGATCTATGTGAAGCCGGGCGAATCGGTGGAGGATGCTGCCTGCGAGCAGCGCGCATCCCGACATGGACTTCAGCGATTGCACCTGCCGCTTCCGCTCCTCCGGGAGACCGCACTTCTTGTCGGTTGCGTAATAGTCGTAAAAGTACTGCCTCGTGCATCGCTCCAGTGCGCTCCGACGGGAGTATGAGTACATACGTCTCATGGTTGCCCTCCCTCTGGGTGCTCCTCTTCACGAAGGCTTTCCAGCTCCCCGACCATCGCCTCCCACTCGGGCGCTGATAGCTTCATGTTGGATGCCATGCGTAGAAAACGCTGCGCTGCTGGTTCTCCGCCCACTTCATCGCCCACATCTTCCGGAATTTTCCGTGCCGCAGCGAGCAGGTCGTCAGGCGGCACGTGCATCGCAGCCGCAAGGCGGATCACCGTCTCGGCGGACGGCGCGGGCAGTCGGTCGTTTTCGAGCTTGCTTACATAAGAGAAATCGACGCCGACTTCCTGGGCGAGACTTCTCTGACTCAGCCCAGCCTGACGCCTGAGTTCCTTTAATCGCTGACCGAACGTTACGCTCATGTTGATATAATACTCAACGTTGAGTTGTTTGTCAACTCCATTTGTCGTTTTTTCCCCTTGAATACTCCGACGTAATGCAGGCGAACGGCTTGTAAGGTCCTATAACAATGACGGAAACCGCCGTACCGTTCGCGCAAGACCTGTGAAATGATTGGCGGGTACCCCGGCGCGTAGCCCACGGGGGATGCACGCCAACCGTGGGGGAAGCAAACCGCATCGGCGTACCTAGCCGGTTCCGCGTGGCGCGATGACCCGGAACTGGCCGCCAGCTCGGACTTGTCGGAACATGGGAGCACTCGCGTACTTCACGGCAAAGGTGGGCGGTCAGACACCGTCTGCGGCTACGCCGGGCATGTGGTCATTGGCGAGGCGACGTGGATTCACCCTCACGCTGCCGTGTCCCCAAGGGCTGGAGGAATCTTGATCGTGTCGCATGGGCCCTGGATCTGCCCTCACCCTACCCACTCCCCGAAAGGGGGAGAGCAGCTTGAGGACCACCGGGAGTATCGCCTGAGCATCGTGCCATCCAACGTGGAAGCCGGCCGCGGGGTGACTCTCTTGGCCACATCGGCCAGGCCGAAGTCGAGGATCTTCACCACTCCGCCGGTGGTGATGAAGATGTTGTCGGGCTTCAGGTCGCGGTGCACGATGGACTTGACGTACGCGGCGGTCAGGCCGTCGGCGATGGCCACCACTTGTTCCACGGATTTCCGCTAGCAGGCTGGGCGCGGCAAACGCGCTCGCGCAGCGTCCGGCCTTGCAGCAGTTCCATGACCAGATAGGGGATGCCCCAATCGGTGCGGCCCGGCGTGGCCCGGCGCGTCGGGACTTCGCCGTGAAACGGCCCGCCGAGCGGGCATGGCGCGGCGGAGTTCCCGTCGGACGAGCTCTGCGACCGGAGGGCGGCCAGCTGCGCAGCCTGATAGACCTCCTCCATCCCGCCTGCACCGAGGGCGGCGACGATCTGGTACGGTCCAAGCCGAAAGGAGGCTCCGGGGAGCCTTCCCGCGTCCTCAAGGCCAAGCAACCTCAAGCTTGTGCGCGGCCGGTCGGCGCGCAAGTCCATTATGCGCGCGCGATCCCGCAATCGGGAAGGGTCGCCGGGTCAGGCCCGCTCGCAGTTCGATGTGCACGGTTATGTCAGTGTCTGCCTGCGGTTCCCCGTGCGCACCATGCGGTAGTGGCCGTCGCGTATTGTCTTTATCTGAAACCCCTCCATTTCGTCGCGATGGTGGCTCTCGGGTGCTGGGCGGGGGGCCAGCCAGCCGGTCCGCACAGCCTTCGCGACCCGCGGGGGTTTTTCTCCCCCGCGGGTTCCGCACCGGGGGTGGTTTTTGGGTGAAACGTCGGGGCGCACCTGTCCGAACATGGCCCTGCGGGCGAGGCTTCTCCGTCAAGCGGATCAGGCCCGCCTCGTCAGCCGCCGAAGTCGAACAGGTCGCCGGCCTCGCCGTCGTCGTCGGTGGCGACGTGCGCGTAGATGGAGGTGACCGCCAGCGACGAGTGGCCCGCCGCGTCGCGCACCTCCGCCAGCGAGCGCTTGCCCGATGCCAGGGCGTGGGAGACGAAGGAGTGCCGGCCGACGTGGATCGTGATCTCGCGCCGCCTCTCGGCGCCAAGGACGCGGCAGACCGAGATGAACCTGGAGCGCGCGTTGTGCCGGCTGATCGGCCTCCCGCGGGCGACGGCGGACTGGGCGCACACGAAGGGGTCGCCCGGCCCCGCGCCGCCCCGGGCGCGCTCCTCCCGCCAGGCGGTCAGATCCTCCAGCGTCCCCCTGTCCCACCAGAGCGGGACCCGCCGCGGCTTGCCGCCCTTGGCGATGGACTTGGGGATCCGGATGTAGGGCCTGGCGAGGCCGACGCGCACGTCGCCCAGCTTGAGGCCCACGATCTCCGAGGCCCGCAGGCCGCAGCAGGTGGCCAGGCGGAACAGGGCGAGGTTCTGCCGGGTGTTGACCGACCGGCGCCTTGACTGGCGCTTCAGGTCGGCCAGGACAGCGGCGATCTCGGCCCGGCTCAGAATCTTCGTCCGGTCGATCTTCCATTCGGTCGGCATGGGCGCCTCCCCGCGAAAACGTGAACATTACTCGGCCGGACCGCCACGCGGGGCGCCCGGAGGCTACCGGACGCGCCGATTCATGCACAATTCGCAAGAAATGTGCATGAATCCGCGGGACGGCCCGAGAACACGCGCCGGCGCGCCTATCTCGTCCGGATACCGCATCGGGAGTCGGTCTCTGGAGCCGGGCCGGCCATCCCATCCCATGCCGCCGGCCACGGTGGCCGAGGGACGATGATCGTCGACGCCGGCGGTCACTTCCGCGACTCCCGCTCGCGCGAACCGCCGGACTTGGCCCCGTCCCACTCCCGGCCCGCCGCCCCGTAGAGCCCGCGCATGCCCGGCAGCATCGGCGAGGCGGAGGTCCATTCGTCGGACCGCAGCACATCGTCGGACACGAGGTTCCCGTCGAACCGCAGATCCTCCAGCCGGCCGAGGTCCGCGGCGAAGCGCAGGAGCGCGTGGAGGGCGACGGTCAGGCGGTCGTCGCGTGACACCACGGCCGGACACTCCTTGCGATCGAACATGAAGCCCATCATGACTTCGGCCTCGAACATGCCGCTGCGCATGGCCCGGTCGTACACGCTGGCCGCGAGCCGCTCGGTGGGGATTCCCGCCGGCCAGCCCAATTCGCCGAGGATCGCCGCCATGTGCCGTCCTGTCGTTGGGTCCTTCATTGCATGTGCGTCCTGTCGCAGAGCTTCATAAGGTCGGACGACCCCCCCGATGATCCGGACACCTCCCGCAGAAGAGGTCCGCCAGCGAACAGAGGGCCGCGCCGTCCTTGGTCTCCACCGTGTTCCGCTCCGTCAACCAGCCCCGAATCATGCGCGGGCACGAGCGGCGAGAAGAACACCTCACGCGGACCTCCACCCGGCGGCGGACCCTCGCCTTCGCCAACGCGATCCGGCTGCCCTCGGCGAGATCATCGAGCGGGACATTGATGGCGCATCCGTGGCGCTTTCGGTCCGCCGGCGGCACGACTCGCACCCGTCCGTCGAAGGGCGGGTGCCGCACGACGCCGCGGCGCCCGTCGGCCAGCCGAACTTCGATGGGATCAGCGTAGATCAGGTCGCGGCGCGGGGGCCGCTCGCTGCAAACACTCTGCTTGGTTGACTCCCGGCGCGGCGTTTTCTTGCTCGGCTTATCCCGCTCGCCTGGGTCGCGTTGCCGCGCTCGTCCGCTGGACGCATTCTGTCCGCTCAAATCGCGGCGAGCGGGTCGCACGCCGCACGCATCCTGCCCGTTCGCATCGCTGCGAGGACGCCGTTCGCCGCGCACATCGCGTCCGCTCGGATCGCGGTGCCCACTGGTCTCGTCGCTGGATATCGCTGGTTTCTCGCCGTCCCCTCCACCCCCTGCCTCGCCATCCGCGTCGCCGTCTTGTCCGCGTCGCCGGATGCCGCCCGGCTCATCGACGAGCCTGGCCTCGGCCAGGGCGGTGACGACGGCGGCGGCCGCGTTTCGCAGCGACCTTGCCGTGGGGCCGTCCGTGATCCGGTCGGCGAGGCACAGCAGGGTGTCTGTCAGGCTGCGCCCGACCGTCCCCAACTGGCCGTCGTACGGGGTCGCCGAGTGGAGCAGCCATTGCACGAGCGCATCCGCCGCATCGCCGTCGACGTCCAGGCCGAACGTGATGGCCCAATGGATGATGACGAGTCGGTACGGCAGCACCCAGACCGAGGGTTCGTTTCCGTGAGCCATGTGTGGTCTCCCGCCGACGGGCTCGCGCGAGCCCGCCCACATCCGTGTGCCGCCTTTCCATCCCCCCCTTTGCCGCGCCGCCCGGACGCCTACGGAAACGGCGGGGCGGGCCGGCCCCGGTCCGGGAACCGCCGCCCGCGAATGCCCATGACGCAACCGCTGGTGGATCGCGCCGGCCGTGGATCTCCGGCGCGCGGGCGAAGCGGGGCGGGGACGCCGTGGCCGTCGCGCCCCGACAGACGCGATACGGACGCCGGAAGCATCAACGACCCGCCTCTTCCGCCGCGACCGCAGCCGCCACGACTTCGGCCTGCGTACGGGTCGGGTCGTCATTCCACTCGGCCAGCCAACGAGCGGAGCCACTGGGAGCCCCCAGGACTCGGCTCAGGCGTTTGAAGTAGGCCGTCCACTCCGGCGTGCCAGCATCGAACGACGCCGCGAACGCACCCAGCAGGGACCACGACACCGCGATGGACTCCCGCGGGAAGACGGCGCGTCCCCAGTGGTCCCTCGCCAACGCTCCCTGACACCAGCCGATGCGGAGCCGCGATGCCGGAGATCTCGGATCGAAAGCGACTTTGGACGACGCCGGCGCAATCGCCTCGGCAACCGATTCAGCGCCGCCGCCCCTCGGGGAACCGCACATCGGCAAGCCGCACCGCGCACAGTAGCGACGCGGACGCCGGTCCATGGCGCCGCACCGCGGGCAGGCTCGCGGCGCAGACCGCCGGATGGCCGCGGCGACGGCCAACAGTAGAACTACGATCAGTAGCGCCAGCACGTCGATTTGTCCACACGCATCCATCATCGCACACGACCGCAGCCTTGCGCCGTCCCGTCCGAGTCGGGGCGGCTCCTTGCTCTATGAGTGCCCACCAGTGGCACTCCGCCTTGTATTGTCTTTCCGGCTCGCCGCGAGCCCGCCGCAACCCCGGACGGGGGGTGACGCCGACGCGCCCAGTTTTCGCCGTCCATGCCGGCTCGGAGCCCACCTGTGCGCAGCGGCGTGGACAGTCCCGACCATGGACCCCGCTTTGTGGTGTCTTGCGGGCGGGTGGGCCGTTGGGACTATCGAACGGTTTTGCGCGTGCGACGAATCGATGTCGCGCGGAACTCGCGCAGGGACCGCGTTCGTGGACCCGCGAAGGCCTGTGCCGGAGGTGGTGCCGTGGAGGGAGAATGTCGCGTGGGGCCGGGCAGGCCGAGGAAGCCCCGCTGCAAGCTCTGCGGGTCGGACAGGCGCCTGCCGTTCGGCGAGGAGCGGTGCGACATGTGCAAGCGGGTCTGCGTCTGCGGGCGAAGGATCGAATACCCCGGACATGGACGCCCGCGCAGGCTCTGCCGCGCGTGCGAGGAGATCAATGTGGCCCGGAGCGTGTGCCCCTGCGGGATGCTGATCCGGCGCGGGCTCAAGCGCTTCTGCTCGGCCGAGTGCCGGCGCGCGGCCCGCAGGATTCGTGCCGGCGGACAGCCGCCCGAACCCTGGACCCTCGACTGGGGGCGCGTCGCGGCGAAGGAGGCCGCGCACGTCACCACGGCGAGGGTGATCGTGGCTTGGCTCCGAGTCGGCGGCCTGGTGCACAATCCGGACCGGGTCTACTCGCAGGGGGCGACCATCTGGTCGCTTCCGCGGCGGCGGGTGGCGGAAGTGCGGCAGACCGACATGGACTTCACGGCGCAGGGCGGACTGCCGGAGAGAGTCCCCGTGGACGACGAATCCCGCTACGAGGCGCTCGATCCGCCGCCGGCGCTGTATCTGCTGGTGAACCGCGCGCGGGACGCAGTGGCGGGGATCCGGGCCGGTCCCATCGACGCCCTCGCCTGGGAGCGGGAGCGCAGGTGGGTGCCGCGCTACGCGGCCGAGGATTATGTGCTGCTTTGCCCGAGAGGCCGGGCGAGCATACGCTCGCTCCGGCTGGACTGACGCGCCAGGCGGACCCTTCGTTCGTGCTGCCCTCGACACGCGGAACATGCTCGTGACGGTCTCCTCAGTTCCGGGCCGGCCCTGCGGGCCGTCCCCCATCCATCCTGATCGCCTCCGGCGTCGCATCGCCCGCCGGCCTCCACGCGAGCTGGCGGGCGGCGGCATCCACATCATGCGTCCGCCGCGTTCCGCTCGGGGTTCCCGTCCCCGCTCCATTCCGGCTCCGCCGCGCCGCGGGCACGGAGGTGATTCCCCTCGGGCGCGGTCGCTCCCCTATCGCCGCCGACCGCGACCGCGTCGAGCAGCCCCTCGCGGGCGAGGCGGGCGAGTATCCTCCGCACCGCGGCCACGCGCAGGCGGGTCCACTCTCGGCTGCCGCAGGGCGGCCAGTCCGTCGTCGTGCCGAGGGACTCGAACACCTCGACGAGGAAGTCGCCGCCGTCCAGCGGCTTGCCGCCGCCCGACCGCAACGCCACGCGAGAGGTCGTCTCGAACAGATGCTGGATGATCGCATCCCGGTCGCCGCCCTTGTGGCCGAGGCGCGCGAGCAGTTGCCACACAGTCATTCTTCTCTTTGGTGCCATGGCTATGTCGCTCCCCCTCGGCGGTCGCCGCCGCGATTGCAGGCGCTGCGCACGAGCGCCGTGCCGCAATCGCGTTCCGCGTCCCCTACCCCCGGCGCGGCGCGAGTCAGCATTCCGCCATGCCGCGGGCGCGGGGCCGAGGACATGCAGGCCCCGAGGCCCGCCACGCCCGGCCCCGCCGCCGCGATTGGCTTCTGCCGGGCGGCGGGACGCCTACGGAAACGGCCGGGATCTCCGGTTATGGGATGGGGGAAGTGCCGTTCGCGGACAGGCTTCCGAGGCTTTCGGGCCCCCTGCCGGGGCAGATCGACGGACTCCCCAAACGCGACCAGGACGCGCTGCCCCGGACCACCGACGCATTCCTCTCCAAGCTGAAGCGGCCGGAGCGACGCCCGCAGAGAGGGGGCCGCCCGCAGGGCGGCCCTGACGGACGGCGGGACGCCGCGTTCCTGATGTGCCTGAGCGGCCGGGCGGCTAATATGGGAGGGATCGCCCTCCCGCAAACCAGCCGCCCCTCGCCACCTTGTGCGCGCAGCCGTCCCTTTCACCACCAACCCTAGGGCGGGCCCAGGGCGAACAGGGGGCAGCCGGGGGAGCTTTGGTCACACCTCAACCTTCCCCGCACTTCTACAGCGCCGGCCCGGTGCCAGATCCGGGTTCCCCTTGGCCGCCCCCCGCAATCACGCGGTCCGCGGCCCATAGCGGGATGCGCCCCTTCGGGCGCCGTGCTTCACGACCGGGGCGTCGGTTCCCATGCGGCATCAAGCAGCCGCCCGTTGCCCGGTTCCCCCGTCGCGTCCTGCCTACGGGGGCGGGGTTTCGGCGTAGTCTCCCCCCACGCCTGACCCGGCGCTCGAGGCCCTGAGCGAGGGCGCCCGGAAGGTTGTGGGCGCCCAGCCTCACCGCTGCTCTTGTATCCCGGCCAGCGAGTCGCAACCGGACGGGCCGTTACTGATCCCGGCCCACTGCCGCTCAGGTTTTGCTGCGCTTGTCCGCTTGTGTGTTTGAAGTGGGGCGGGGGTAACCGGGTCATTGGCTGTCCGCCGCGACAATGGCCCCCCGTCCAAGCCGGCTCTCGCCGGCTGTCCCATTCTATCGCCCGCCCCCGCGAACTCGGGAAAAAAACCGGCCGCTTCGCCGGGATCCGGACTTGTCCGGCGAGCTCGCGCGCGAGCTATCGCCGCAGTCAGCCAGTGCCACGATTGCCGGACGGCGGCGCCTCGTCTCGGAAGTTCCCGATCAACCCGCGCAGGGCGGGACAGTCCTCGAACGCGACCTCGTCGTACGCCCTGGCGACCTCTTCCTCGGTGCTGAACAGCCCGATGCGTACGCTCGCCCCAGGCGGGCCGAGCAGGACCTCCCATCTGCCGGACTCCGCGTCCCACGCTACGCCCTGGTACTTCGACATGCGGACCCCGGCCGGCAGTCTCCTGCCCGCCCTCAGCACGCTTCGCACGTCGAGGTTCGCCCGCGTGTTGTGGAGGCCGTTGCGGTCGCGGTGCGACACGCGCTCGCCGCGCTTGGCCTCGACGACCAAACGGTGCATGTAAAGGGTGCGCTGCCTGCCCCGCAGCCGCGGCAACCTCGCGATCGCGTACACGTTGAGCTGCTGGACGAGGGGTCGCCACCTGTACTGCCGCACGCGCCCCTCGTCCTCCTCATCGATGATCGCCACGTACCCGTGCGTCAACTGGATCTCGACCATTCGGCTCCCCCTTCCTTGCGAAGCCGGTGTTACCTTCCGGCCTAACACCGGGACAGATGGTGAGGACAATACAAAGCGGGGGGACCGCCGGTGCCGGGGGCGAGGGAAAACGCGCACGGGGCGCTGCTATTCTCGGGCGAGCAGGGCAAGTAGTGTGGGATCCACGGTTTTCCGTAGGCGTCTCGTGGTCCTGCACCCGCCCGACGAGTGGGGCGACTGGTGGGCGCGGAATCCGTGCGACGGGGGCGTCTCCTTCAAGCGGACATGATGCCTCCATGCGGCGTCCTCCCTTCGCCGCCCCGGTGGCCGGCGCGATCGCGTCGTCCGATCCGGGCGGGAGCCGGCATGGTCGGGGCGGCTTCCCGCTGACCCGGGCGACCAGATGGAGACCGCGAAGTGGACCTGTCCGCCGCGACAATCTACTCCCTGCACTGCCCTTCGCTCTGTGAACTGCGACCGTGGCTGCTCGCGCACGGCGAACCGGAAGCGGAGCCGGGCGCGTATCAGCAGGTGCTGGTGCGTCTCGGGCAGCGCCACGAGGCCAGCCATCTGGCGGAACTCGGCGACGTCTCGGACCTGAGCGAGGGGACGTTTGCGGAGCGGATCGATCGCACGCGCGAACTCATCGCACTCGGCGAGCGCGCCCTCTATCAGCCCGTCTTCCAAAGCACGATTCGGATCGACGGCGCTGACGTTCGGGTCGTCGGCATCCCGGACTTCCTGATCCGGGACGGCGCCGCGTACCGCGTCCGCGACTGCAAGCTCGCCCTCCACGCGGACGAGGAGCGACATCCGGAGATCCTCCGGCAGCTTGAACTCTACGGCTGGCTGTTCGAGCGGACGGCGGGCGCGCCGCCGACCGCGTTGGAGGTTGTGCTTGGCGACTCGACGATCGTCGAGGTCCCCTTCGACGGCGGGGATCGCGCATTAGCCGCGCTCCGCGAGATCAGGCGGACGACGGCGCTCGACGCCCCCCCGTACTCCCCCGTCGGCTGGACGAAGTGCCTCGGATGCGGGTTCCGCGGCCACTGTTGGGCCGAAGCCGAGGGTCGCGGCGACGTGGCCCTCGTCTACGGCGTGGATCAGGGTCTCGCCCGGGCCCTCCGCCAGGGCGGCGTCACGACGATCCGCGGGCTGCTCGACCGGTTCGACGAGCCGACGCTCGCCGGCTTCGCTCGGCCGTGGGGAAATCGAAGCCAAAGGGTCGGGAACAGGGCGGGTCGCATCCTTGAGCAGGCGCGTGCGACGGCCTCCGGTGACATGACGGTCCTCGCCCCACCGGCACTGCCCCCCTCCGACAACTACGTGATGTTCGATCTCGAAGGCCTGCCGCCGCACCTGGACGACCTCGACAAGGTCTACCTTTGGGGCACGCAGGTGTTCGGCGCGGACCCCGGCGACTACCACGCCGCCTTGGCTGGTTTCGGCCCCGACGGGGACCGCCGGGGGTGGGAGGGTTTCCTGGCGCAGTCGCGCGCCGTCTTCGGGGCCCACGGCGACATCCCGTTCGTCCACTGGCACCACTACGAGACGACAAAGGTCAGGGCGTACCTGGACAGGTACGGCGACGACACCGGCGTGGGACGGCGCATCCTCCGCAACTGCGTCGATCTGCTGCCGATCACGCGGGGCGCCGTCGTGCTCCCGGACCCCAGCTACAGCCTGAAGGTGGTCGAGCGCCGAGCGGGCTACCGGCGGACCCTCGACGAGTACGGCGGGGACTGGTCCATCGCCCGCTACGTCGAGGCCGTCGAGACCGACGACGAGGTGGCCCGTCAGGCCATCATGCAGGAGATCCTCGACTACAACCGCGAGGACCTGGAGGCAACCTGGGCGGTGCTTGGGTGGTTGAGGTCGCTGGCCTGACGGCGTTGCGCACGGCTCGTGGGACGAACGCACCGAGTGCATTCAGCGGGATCATGGCCAAATGCCCATCATACCTGCTGGTCCTGCGCGCCTGCGCGGGGGACGGGCCGAAAGGACCGTCCCTACAGCGACGCAAAGGGGGCCTGCCGCGTCTACGCGACGCGGCGTTGTTCACGTCGTTAGTTTACCGGCACCGTCATGATGCGGTGCTCGCCTTCGGGCATTTCGTGGTCGCAGAGGTAGGCCAGCTCGACGCCGGCCCCGGCGAGGCGGTCGGCCTCGGCCCGGCCGACGACGAAGTTCTTGCCGTCCACCATCACGGCCACGCCGCGTCCGTCGGCCTCGGTCCACTGAATGGCCTCATGGGCCGTCTCGAACTCGATGGCTCTGAACTCAATGGTCATGGTCGGTGCTCCTTCTCTCGTGGCCTACGCGGCGTACACGGCTTCCGCGAGGCCGGCGGCGAGCAAGTCGACGATCTGCTTGGCGATCGGCGTCGTCGGGCGGACGTCCCAGCCTCGGTCGAAGTTGGCGACCATCTCTCGGTCGCTGATCCGCTGGACCCAGAGCTTCGAGATGCGGCTGTCGTCCAGTTCGCAGTCGGGCCGCGCGGCGCGCTCGAGGAAAACGAGCGCGTCGAAGCGGTGGCCGCCGATCGTGCCCCTCACCCAGACGCCGCCGGCGCTGGTGCGCCGCTGCACCTTCGTCATCGTGAGGCTCTCCATCAGGTCCAACGCATCGAAGTCGGCGTTAGTCGTGCCGGGGTCGTTGGTCGTCATGGCGTTGGCTCCTTTCGATCAGTTGTTGGTGGACAGAAAGAGGTCCGAGACCTCCCAGATCTCGCGGCCGTCGCTGGTCTCTACGACGTAGGAGATCAGCTTCGTGCGGCTGCGGTTATAGGTCGCGGGTCCGACGATCCGCCCGGGCTCGCCGTCGAGCGTGGATACGACCAGCGTCCCCGCCGGCAGGCGTCGCATTGTTTCGTTCGTTTTCGTCATGTTCATCTCCTTCGCGTTCGGTACGCCTCAGCGTTCGTGTCCCTATTCCATCCCGTAGGCCCGTCGAAGGTCTTGGCCCAGGGCCGCGATCCGTTCCTGGAGGATCCGGCGTCGGGGACGCGTTCGCTTCGTCAGCCGGCCGAGGTCGCGCAGCTCGGCCAGGGCGGCCTCGATCTGGGTCTCGATTCGATCTCGTTCAGCCTTCGTCGTTCGCGTGGTCATCTTGGTCTCCTTCGCGTTGGGTACGCCCCATGCGTACAACCCCATGAGGGCAATTTCCGGCCAACGCATCAAGCGAAAAACCCCGTGAATTCCAGGTATTTTCTCATGTTTCCGATGTCATGCGGTGACACCTGCCTGCCAGTAGGCAAGACCGGACGGAGTGCGGCATGACGGAATGCACCCGTCAACCCGCACCGAACGGCATGACGCCTCGACGCCTGGCCACGATCACCGTCGAGCGGCCGCGCTGTCCGGCCTGCGGCGGGGCGAAGCTGCACAAGTACCGTTCGCTGGCCGACCAGGGCGACGGTAGCGCGCTGTGGTGGGTTCGGTGCGACGAGCCAGGATGCGGTCATCGGTTCCGCGTCCTACTCGAATGACCAGCCGCGTGTTCCAACGGGTGGAAGGAACCGCACGTCGTGCGGCTACGATTCGGTGCAGCGAAGACGAGACATGACCAGCGAACGCGACAACGCCGAGCCGATCGCCGAGGAGTGGCAGGCAAACGACCAACAGCCGACCGGCGGAGATCGCGTCCCCTGGCTCGCGGCCTACCGCTGGCAACCGGGCGAGAGCGGGAACCCCTCCGGTCGGCCTCGGCCCGGCCGACGACGAAGTTCTTGCCGTCCACCATCACGGCCACGCCGCGTCCGTCGGCCTCGGTCCACTGAATGGCCTCATGGGCCGTCTCGAACTCGATGGCTCTGAACTCAATGCCGCCGATCGAGCCCTTCACCCAGACGGCGCCGGCGCTGGTGCGCCGCTGCACCTTCGTCATCGTGAGGCTCTCCATCAGGTCCAACGCATCGAAGTCGGCGTTAGTCGTGCCGGGGTCGTTGGTCGTCATGGCGTTGGCTCCTGTCCGCCGGGATAAACCGGCGAGGTGCTGTGAATGAAAGAGTCATACGTTGAAGGGTCACCCGAACACCGTTGCCGCCAGCGTCGTCCTCCAGGCCGTTCCTTCCGGGACAGACCAATGATTATCGTGGGGTAACCTGCATCCGCAACCTTCGCCGCCGCCGCATCTCACCGCACGCATGACGGCCGTTGGCGCTCGGCCCCCGCGGGGGTTCCGAACCCGCCCCGGTTTTTCCGTGGGTGGGACGTGCGGCCCGATCGCGCCGCCGAGTTGCGCGATGAGAGAATCAAACGGAAGGAAGAAAGGGATCGCAAGACGAGCGAAGATGCGCGAGGGAATTCCGCCGCGGACGTCAGGAACGGGGCGACGTAGACAACGGCCAACTGTCGGGCCGAACCTCCACCAACCTGCCGGACCCCGTCTGCACGCCCTCGCAGATCGACTTCGGGGAGTAGTCACAGCAATGCTCGGAGGTGAAGGCGACAGCCTCGATTCGTGGTCGCCCGCAAGTTCGCGACGCGAAGGCAGCGTGATGCCACGGCACCGCAGACAGATGCTTGCGGGAGCCGGGTCCGAGGTTTAGCCTTCCCTTTTGGGGCGCAGCGCCGGGCACATGTCGGCCGGCCACACCGAGGGTGAGTCCGCCGGCCCGGTTGCCCCCGGCCGCCGGGACGGTTGGCCGCACGCTTTCCCCAAGGAGGCCCACGAATGACGGAATCCGAGGCGCAGGCAGTCGCGAGAGTGCTTGGCGGCGACGCGTGGAACAGCGGCGGCGGCATCCAACTGGTCGTGATCGAGAAACCCGACGGCCGCGTGGTGGCGATCTCGGATGAGGTCGTCTGCGAGTATGCCGACGGCGACGCGCTGATGCACGGCCGGCCCTCGAACTCAATCATGCTGGTGTGACACCCGCTACGACGCGGGTGTCCGAGGCGTTCGCAGACCGCTGCGCCTCGCGGAGCCGCGAGCCGGGACGCCGCCCTCACCGATCGCGTTTGGCCCACCGCCCGGACGCCTACGGAAACGGCCTGAGACGGATCGGCCCCGGTCCGGGAACCGCCGCCCGCGCAACCCCTTGAGGCGACCATCCCCCGCGTGGGAAGCCCGCCAGCCGCGAAGTGAAGCCCGCCCGCAGGCCGAGATGGTCAACAATCCGACGCTCCTTTGCACTTGGCCGATTCGGCGTGAGGCGGACGGGACCGCAAGGGTCGCGCAGATGCGGCCTCCCGTTCGATGCGAATCCGGGCTGTTCAGGCTCGGATCCCTCTGGACTTGGGCTCCGTAACCTCGTCGGAGCATCCGCCCTCGGGAACCGCTGGCGACGGCGGGGTGCTTCGATTCTCGGGCGGACGGGGCAAGCGGTGTGCGTGCGCTGTGTGACGCATGGAAGGTTTCCCCCGCTGCGCTGCCTCCATCCTCTCCTCTGCCGCCGCCGGAGCCCCATCCTCAAACAACTTGAGCTGCCGCTCTCCCACCACCAGGACCATCGTAGCCGCATCCGGCCATTGCGATCGCACTCCCATGCGTCTGGCAACGACATTGAGCGGATTTCATCGGCACGCACTGTCGTTGTCTACTATACACATCGCTTCCAACGCGCCCTTGTGTTTGCCATTGACCCTCATCTTACGTGTGTCGTAATTGCGGCCGGGTAGGCGCGCGCGCATGTTCGCGTCCCAGTCGAACACAATGACGACGCGGAACGAATCCATGCACCTGTGGACGAAGTTCCAGTACTGTTCGTAGTCGAAGCCCGGCGCGTTGTACGGCGCCTGCTTGGATTCGTATGGAGGGTCCAAGACCGCGACATCCGGATTCTCAGGTATCGGCACGTCCGAGTAATCCAGATTGTGTAGCGAGGGATTGAGCGCCTTGAATCTCTCGATGGACCGTTCAACCTCGTCCTTCAGATGCACGGCCTTGGATTTGTAGGTCCCCCTAATCGGCGCATTGTACCTCCTACTCCTCCTGCTCCACCTGTAAAGGCCGGAGAAAGACATCTTTTGCAGGTAATACAGGTGCCTGTACCAGTCCGCTTGGGACCTCTTCGCGAAGTAATCCCTGTCGGTGAACGTCCCCACAATCGGCTGGCTCTCATATTCCCGAAAGTATCTGTGCAGGAACGGGTCCAGGTCGTTCAGCACCGTTCGGTTGGCCAGACTGGCGGATATGACGGCCGAGCCCGCGAAGAACTCGACGAAATCCCTGCCCTTGTATTGCTCCAGTCTGCTTACCCAATATGCCTTGGAGCCGACATATGACGGCAGAAATCTGGCCAGATGCATCTTACCCCCCTCCTGCGTACAACCGGTTTTGGTGGCCCGTTGCCACGTGCGCCGCGTGGCGCTGCTGGCGTTGTGGTGTGCCTACGGAAACCCGCCCTCGACGAATGGGCATGGGCGAACAGGTCGATGAATGTGAACCGGGCTTCCCCTGCCCAACCGATAACGTCGGTCCGTGACTCTTTTTCTCCGGGATTGACAGCCATAGGCGGTTCTATCTCGCGCCGGAAAATCGCCGGCGGAGCCGCCGCCGCCGTGATCTCGCCGTGCGAGCCGAGGCGCGGGAAATGACGCGGAAAACGCCGCTCCGGGTGCTGTTGGGGATCGAAAGTCGTAGGCCGCGAGGGAGCGTTCGGCGGCGTCAGACGCATGGCCTGGCGATCGGGTCACCGGGCGTGCAACACGGGCCACGGCGGTCTACTGGCCGAGCGGCGAGACCAAAGCGCGCACGGGGTGCTGCGGTTCTGGGGCAAAGCGGACCGGCGGAGAGGGAGAACCGCCCGGAGCGCCGCTGTTCTCGAGGCGCGCTTTCCGGAAGGGGGAAGCCGCAAAGCGCGCATCGGGTGCCCCGTTTCTCGGGCGGGCGGCTGAGCGGCGTGGCGGAGGCGCGCACAGGGTGCCCCGATTCCCGGGCGGGCCGACCACGCGGGCGCGGCCGTCCGGAACAGGGCGACGCGGGCCGCCGGATAGAACAGGTCTGTGCGGAGGCCGGCGTGGCCTCCGGGACGAGGGCGGCACCGGCTGCCGCATGGCGAAAACCGGGAGGTGGAAACGAACAAGACGAACGACGGAATCACCACGTACCGCGCGTGCATCGACGGCGGGGAGTACGGCGACACGGAGATCCGGGCCCGCGACATCCGCGACGCGATGGCGCAGGCGATCGAGTGGGCGACGGACGGCGACTGGGGCGAGTACGGCTGCGAGATCGAAGTGACCGTGTGGATGGACGGCGACGGCGACGCGGACAGTACGCTGGGGGACGGCTGCGCGGAGGCCGTCGAGGAGGAGTCGCGGACCGTCGCGATCCCGTCCGCCCAGGAGCAGCTCGACGCCAGGCTCGATCGCCCGCTACATCGAGGCCGTCGAGACGGAAGACGAGGCGGCGCGCGAGTCGATCATGCAGGGGATCCTCGACTACAACCGCGAGGACCTGGAGGCGACGTGGGCCGTCATGGGGTGGCTCAGGTCGCCGGCTTGGCGACGCGGCTCCCGAATCGAGGCATCATTGCCTCGCGTGCATCCAGCGGGATCAGAGGCAATGCGACGCTTCGCGGAGACGGTGACGCACGAACGGCAGGCGGATTCGGTGGCGGACGCGCTCGCCGGGCTGCTGTCCGCGGGCTCGCCGGTACGCCGCAGGCGCGGCGTGCAGGCCGTCGCCCGTGTCAGCCGGACGCCTCCGCCACGGCCACCTCTCCGAGCGCGCCGAACCCGGATTGTTCCTCCCGAGCTGCGGCGAGCCTCGCCATCGAGATGTGATACGCCGATCTGCTCTTGTCGATGCCGACGAAATGCCGGCCAGCGCCGAGCGCGGCGACCAGCGTGACGCCCGACCCGCAGAACGGATCGAGGACGATCGCGCCCCCCGAGTCCGGCGTGAACAGCCGGACGAAGAAATCCGCCAGGGCGACGGGAAACACTCCGCCGCCGAAACCGTAGCCGTTGTTGGCGTTCGGCAGGTGCAGCACGTTGGATGGGTAGGCCCCGGGGAGATCATCGAAGCTCCCGGCGCCGAACGTGAAGCCGCCGGCGGTCCTGCGCGCCCTCGGTGCGGTGTTGTGGTGTGGTCTGAGCGGTTGACGAACCTGATCGGGGAAAAACATACGGCCGCGCGCGCCATTGATGCCGAACACGTGGCACCGCTCCCAACCGTCCTTCAAGTTCGTGCGCGGCTTCTTCGGAAGTGGGCATGGCTTGCTCCACACGAACTCGTCAATCCAGTCGAAGCCGTCGGCCGTCAAGTCGCGGACCAGATCGTGGACGTACTGTTGCCGGACTCCACCGACGACGCACTCCTTGAGCACCAGGACGAGGTTCCCGTCCCTCCTCATAACGCGGTGGAACTCGCGCGCGAACGGGCGGAACCACTCGACATACCGATCCGGACGGACGCCGCCGCGCCGCCCGGCGTACGGGGGGGACGTCAAGACCAGATCGACGGACTTGTCCGGGATTTGCGGCATGGTCGCGGATGGTTGGCAGAAGACATGGTCGATCCAGGGTCGTCGGCGAGTACCACGCCTGCGACGGGCCACATGCTCCAGCAGGCGGTCAAACTCGTAGAGGCGATATCGACCCTCGCTCCGCGCCGGTTCCAGCTCGGTGTCGAGCCGCCGGAGTGTCGCCGGCGACAACCCGCTGACCTTGGCCGCCTCCGTGATCCTGAGCAACCCTGACGACGACATGGCCTGTGGCCCTTCCTTGGCTTGAGCAATCTTCCCTGCGCCGCACCTTGCGCATATCGGCACGCTCGGCGGGTTTCCGCCAACGATTCACCGCGACGGAATGCCCTCGAACGGCGCAAGAGAACGCCGGACCAGGCCGGCGTCCAATGGCTGTTCCCGGTCGCGGACTGCGACGACCGGAAGAGGCTGGCAGGCCGGCTGCGGAACGCCATTAACAAGCTGGATGTGCCGGTGACGATCTCCGCCGGCGTCGACGGCGTCTGGATGAGGCGCCGCGAGGCCGGCAAGAAGGCCCGGAAGGGGAAGCCCCGTCGCAACCCGTCCGGCGACGGCAGGCCCAAGCTGACGGACGACGAGGTCAGGGAGGTGCGCCGCAGGCGGGCCGGCGACGACGCGCTGGCGGCGATCGGCCGGGCCGCGGGCGTCTCGTCGTGCACCGTCCGGCGCATCTTTTAGAGGAAGGCGTACAAGCACGTGCCGGACTTGCCAGACGGCGTCCCGGCGCACCACATGTCGGAAGACGCGGGGTGGTAGGACATACGGGACGTGCGTGCCGGCGGCACGGCGCAGCGGGGTGCGGCCAAGGACGTGGCACACCGCGCACACGGCGGCCCAAGGAGGGGCCGCCCCCTTTGCGCGCGTCTCCCCGGCTAGGACGTGGGAATGGGCATCCGACGCGACATCCGCCGACTGGTTGCCGTCGGCTGCGCGCGTCGGCCTCGGCCCGCGGCGACACCCGCCGGAGCATGGCCGGAAGCCGGTGCGATAGAATGGCGCATGGCGAGGGGGAATCGGAGCTCGACGGGGAGCGGCGGTCCGGCGCGCGGGCGAAGCGCATGTGAGCTCCGGCTCCGGATTTCCGCTCCCGCGAATTGGGGGAACCACGCACGGCTCAGGTTTACCCCTATCCAGATCCAGATCCGGATATCATCCATCGCTTTCTCCGCTCAATGCAAGAAGAGATCCCTAATACAGATCTATTACCATGGTGTTGGCGCTGCCGCGCCAACGCCCTAACCAAGGAGGGGCGAATGTACCGTGCCGACTTCGAATCGACCGTGGAGACGTTGGCCGGAGTCCTGTCCGCGCTGCTGGCCGAGCTGCCGGGGGCGCTTCCCTTCTTCCGCGACTTCCACCGGCACGTGTCGCGGCCCGGCCTGCGCGGACGGGTCGCGATCGGCATCCCGCAGAGGACATGGACCTCCTTCTTCGGGGCGTCCACCCGGGTCGGCGGCCGCCCGCTCTACCTGGCCGCGCGCGAGTGGATGACATGGCACAGGCACGCCGGCCGGCCCGTCGTCGCCGAGGCCCTGGGCGGGGCCTACGACCTGGACCGCGGCCTGTGCAAGGCGTACCGCGTGAACCTGCCCTGGTGCGACGGCGACCCCTTCGTCCGCGTCGAGGAGCTGGTCGAGTGCGACTCCCGCCCCAACGTCGTCAACTGCTTCCGCCTGCTGCGCCCCCGCCTCGTGAGGGTTCGGCGGCGCGCCGGCGAGTGGATGGGCGAGCGCCGCCAGTGGGAGGACGAGCACTACGAGCAGTTCTCGCGGACGGCGGTGCACGAGGTCTGGCACGCGCTTCTCTCCAGGCGCGGGCGGAAGCCGGAGCTGGTCCGCGGGTGGCCGGCAGCGCCCGGCGGGGTGGACATCGCGGCCTGGTGGCCCAGGCTGGTGAGGCCCGCGCGTGGCAGGCTGGTCAGGCCCCGGCGCGCCGAGCCGGCGGCGCAGGGCTTGCCTGCGGCGCTGGCGGGAAAGCGCTTCGGGCCGATGCCGTCGCCGCCCTACCTCCTCGTCAACGTCGGTTGGGGCTTGGGGCCGCGCGACCCGAAGCTCGTCGCGCTGAAGGATGTCGGGTGGATCCGCGGGGCCCAGTGCGCGGCGCAGCAGTATGTGTGCCTGCGGCGTCCGCCGGCGGACTTCCTCGACCAAGCCCGGGAATGGGGCGTGGACGTGGTCTCGTTCCCGTGGTCCGTGTCGTCCCGGACGCTGGCCAACCTCGAGACGGCCACGGGCGCATGACGCGCCCAGTCCCGGGGACGCCCGGCCTGTGTGGCGACGGGAAGGGGCCGCGCCCGCGGCGTCCGGCGCCGATGGGATGGACGGGGTGAGTCGCATCCGCCGAATCCCGGCCCGCCGTGCTCGCCGGAGACACTCCGCGCCTCGGCGGCGTGCGGGGCGCGGCGTCTTGGCCGCGCCCCGCAGCCCCTCTCGTCCGAAGGTCACGCCGTCTCCTGCGCGAAGATCGGGACCAGCAACATGCCGAACCCCGCGGCGGTCTCGTAGATTCTGCGGAACATACCGTAGGACAGCCTGCACCAGTCCGCTTCCTCGAGAACCACCGTCGTCCCGGATCGGTTGAGATCACGTCGTTCGTAGCAGGCTTCCTCGGCCGCCCCGTCGTAGGACAGCGTGACCAACGACCACCGATCCCCCTTCCTCTGGCATGCCGCCACGGCGAACACCACCGACTTGCCCTCTCGCAGCAGCAACTCGCCCAGCACGCGAGGCGACGGAAGACGACTCCGCCCGAACTTGTCGATGACTTCCTCCCCGTCCTCGCCGATCACGCGGAGTGCCGGACGGAACCGGCGAGGGTCCTTCAGGAACGACGCCTCGTCCCTGTTCCGCGCCTCCTCGATTTTCTGCATAATGGTGTCGAAAGCACTCTCGTTAGATTCATCGCTGCCGAACATCAGCCCGTCTCCTTTCTCCCCCGAGGGGGCCGTGGGCGGCATCGCCGCCTGTTCATTGCCACTCCCCGCGCCTTGCACCAAACCGCTCGCCGAAACGTTCTTCCGAGTGTTCATCGTTAGACCCTCCACATCGCATCGTTTCGAGCCCCGGCCTGTCCGAGGCTCTACTCCTCATACGCGCGCCGCGGCGGACGGACAAGGTGGCTGTGGGGGTGTCAAACATCTGGCACGGGTGTCCCCTTTCCCCCACGGGGAAGTGGGACAGCGGAATCGCCATTCCGGCGGCGGAATCGCGGGGATTTCCCCTTTCCCCGCCGGGAAGTGGGACATCCGGAGAAAGTCCGGTAAGGCCCGAGCTGGGGGCGGAGAGTCGGCCGGCTTTGCCCCCCCGACGCCCGGGGCCGGCGAGGGACGGGGCGGCACGGTCGTCTCGTGGCTCTAACGCGGTCCCCAAAGCCGGAGAGGCGGCCGGCTACGTCGCGGACACCGCCCGCTAGAACTGCGTGCGGAGGCGGCTGCGGCCCCCGATCCGCGCGTGACCCGAGCGGGAGATATCGCGACGCGTGTATAGCTCAGTGGCGAAGGGCGACTCGAGGGTAGGCTCGCCCATGAAAAGACGAAAGGGGGAATCGACGATGAGAACAGGGTTGAGTGGTGGCGGGGACACCGTCCATCTCACCGAAGGCGAGATGGCAGGGCTACAGGACGGCGACGTGGCCATGCGGCGACTGGGCGGCGAGGCCGCGCCTCGCGGAAAGGAGCGGAACATGGAGGTCATCGACTTCGAGAAGAAGGCGGGCATCAGGCCGGCTCCGGCCTTCGCGGAGAAGGGGCTGGCCACCCACTCCTGCAACGTGGGCATCCTGTGCGGACACGGGTGCCTGTATTGCAGCACGGCGGCGGTGAACAGGCACAGCGTGCGGCGGGTGTGCGACGGCGCGACGCTGCGGATGTCGGACGGCGTGGCGATCCTGGCCGATGCCGACAAGTTCGTGGCCTCCGTGGACAGGGACGCCGGGCGCATGCAGCCGGGCGTCGTCGAGCTGTGCACGACCGTGGACGCCTGGTCGCCCGAGGCGCAGGAGCACGACCTCGGCAGGCGGTGCCTCGACGCCATCCTCAAGCACCCCGGATGGACGGTCAGGGTGCTGACGAAGAACGCGGCGGTGGCCAAGGACTTCGACCTGATCGACAGGCACCGCGACCGCGTGCTGGTGGGGCTGAGCATCACCGCCCCGGCCTCCCTGAGCCGGGTGCTGTCGGTGCTGGAGCCGAACGCATCGACCAACCTCGAGCGCATGCAGGCTATGGTCGAAGCCCACGAGCGCGGGCTGCGGACGTTCGGGATGCTGTGCCCGCTGATCCCCGGCATCATCGGGACGGAACACCTGCGTGAGATGGTCGCGTTTGTCCAGTCCGTGGGTGCCGAGGAGATATTCGCCGAGACCCTCAACGCGAGGGGGGCGAATGTGGATGAGTGCGGCGAAGCGCTCGATGCGGTTCGGATCGACTCGAAGGCGTTCAGGGAAGGCATGGGGAGCCGCGACGTCTGGTCGGCGGTGACTTTAGAGTATGCCCGGGTGATCGCAGGCGCGACAGTCCCAGTCAAGTACCTGCAATACCCGACGCGGCTAACGAAGCAGGCGCAGGAGATGATGAAGCAATACGACCATGTGGTGTGGCTCTAATGATGAAGCGACGGCAATGGGGCCGTCGAAACGAAGGATAGAAAGATGAAGGACGATGTATTGAAGCTGACGAAGTGCATGAGCGGCGGAATGAGATGCGTGTATTGCGCCGCCCACATCGGCAGAGGTGAGATGTACCGATGCTGCTATGTGAAGTTCCCACGCGCCTCGGTGTGCCTTGACTGTGTCCGCGAAGGTGCGCGGCACAAGAAAGATGGCGTGCGTGGCCCGGGGCACTTGGCCATGCCGACCGTTGTGCTGGCCGACGGAATCGTGCTGCATCCACCCGTTCCGCAAGACATGGTTGATCGCGCCACGCTTGGCGGCGACTCGGCGCATCCGAAGCACAGCGGCACAGCTGCCGAGCACCTCGAAAGGGGTCGCGGCTGGAAGGCCATCCAGGATTGGATCAAGCAGCATTCAGAGAAGGCACGCGCCGAAAAGAAGATGGGCTGGTCGAAGCCGGTGCCGCACGAGGGCTAGTTGGGCGATCTGCGGGCCGGCGCGTGTTCTCTCTCAGCCGGTGGCGCTGGCCCGTGATCCCCTCCCTTCCGCCACCCCTTGATGCACTGCGCTCGCTCTCTCTGTCCCACACTCATCGACTGGCAGTCCGGGAAGCGTTGGCCGCCATCGTTGTTGAAGCGACCGCTATGCTGCGAGGCCTTCGCCTTGACGTTCCCTAGGTGCCGCCGTTCACTATCGTCTGGCTCGCGCACGCCCACCTGCCTCCTGCGTCAACTGCGGTGGCATTGGGAGCCAGCAGATTGCCTAGTCGAACGTCATGGCATCGACGACGCCTGAAGCCCCGTAAACGAGTGGGTGGGACCAGCACGTGGGCGATGGTAGAATCCGACGATGCCGAACAACTGCACAACCGCGCCTCGATGGTCTGTCTATCTCCTGCGGTGCGGGAACGGTACGCTGTACACTGGGATTGCGACAGATGTGTCTCGCCGGCTCGCCGAGCATCGGGAGGCCAAAGTCAAGGGCGCGAAGTACCTTCGGGCCAGAGGTCCGTTGCGTCTGGTGTTCAAGAAGGCGATCGGCTCCAAGGGCCTTGCGCTGAGCGTGGAAGCCCGCATAAAGAAGCTGTCGAAGGCTCGCAAGGAAGCGCTGATCGAGCAGGACGGCTTGATCGGGCAGATCATCGCCCAGGCCAAGGAGGCGTCCGGCCGACGTGCACAACGACCGGCGGTCCACGGCTCAGCATCGGATGATCGTGCCGTGGAGGTCCTGACCCTCCGCGAGACCCGGCGGCTGGCGCTGGCTCGGGCAGGCCTTCTGAAGCCCGCGTGGACCGGCTTCCCCCGAAGCGCGAAAGGCAGCGGGAAGCGCGCCAGGGACGCCGCCGCCGTGATCCGGCGCTTCGGCTACCTCCAGCTCGACACCGTGTCGATCGCGGGCGCGCGGAGCCACTCGATCGTTCTCCTGTCGAGGCTGGACGGACTCGATCCCGCCCTCGGCGAGGAGCTCCTCCAGCCGGGCGCGCCGCTTTTCGAGTACTGGGGCCACGAGGCGAGCTGGATTCCCCTCGAGCTCTACCCCGCGTTCGAGTTCCGCCGGCGCGAATTCCGCCATCATCCCTGGTGGGGCGACATCGTGGGCGAGCACCCCGATGTCGCACGGAAGCTCCTTCGCCGCATCCGCGACGAGGGCCCGCTGCGCTCGGCCGACATGGAAGGCCGGGGGAGTCGCGGATGGTGGGATCTGAAGATCGCGAAGCGCGTCGCCACCGCGCTGTGGTCGAGCGGGGAGCTGGCCATTCGGGAGCGAAAGCACTTCCAGCGAACCTACGATCTCGCCGAGCGTGTCATTCCCGACGACGTGCGGGGCAGGCCGCTTGCCAAGCCGGATGGCATCGAGGCCCTGCTGCTCAAGGCGCTCGACGGCCACGGGTGGGCGACGACCGGGACGATCGCCTCGACGTGGCGGCTGAGGAACCAGGGGCCGGAGATCGCGGCTGCGCTGAGGCGGCTCGTCGAGACGGGAAGGGTCATGCCGTGCGCGCTCGAGAATCCCGGCGGGCGCGCCACGCCGGGGTGGATCCGGCCGGAGGATCGGGAGCTGGCCGCGCGGCTGGATCGCGCGCGACCGCGGGCCGACCGCGGCGTGCTCCTGTCGCCCTTCGACCCGCTGCTGTGGGACCGGGTCCGCGTCAGACGACTCTTCGGCTTCAGCCAGGTTATCGAGACCTTCAAGCCGGCCGCGCAGCGCATCCACGGCTACTACGGCATGCCCGTGCTTTCGGGCGAGCGACTCGTCGCCCGCTTCGACCTGAAGGCCGACCGCAGGAGGGGCATGCTGCGCGTCTTGTCCTGCCGGTTCGAGGGGACGGGCGACTCGCGCCCCGTCACGACCCAGGACGGCGAGGCCGCGCGATCCGCACTCTCTCGCTATACCGACGCACTCGAACTGAAGCCGACCGGATGGCGTCTCGCGTGACGTGCAAGGCGGCGACGTCCTCCGCGCAACGGCCACTGGGATGATGGCCCGCCCCAGGGCGGGAGCGTCGTCTGACCGGGCCGCCTGAACGAGATCGGTGCCGCGGATGTCCGGACGTGCGGCGTCCGACATGGCGACGGGGACGCGCAATGCTCTCGTCGCGGCCACGGGCCAAGGGTGCCCCGCACTGGCACTTCGCTGGGTTTGCATCCGTTCCCGCATGGCGCGGCGGTGACCTCTGGTCAGTGCTCCGCCTCTCAGGCGAGTGCGCGTCGTCGGCTCCCGTCGCAGCGGTGCGAGCCCCTCGAACACGGACATCGGCATCCCGATGGCATCGTCGCGGTCGGAGACCGCCGACGTCCACCGCCCGTCGCCGCATCCAGCCTTCGGCCCTTCCTCCTGTGCGTGGGGCCGCGGGCCGCGAAGATCCGGCGCGGGGGGCCGTCGGACCGTCCTTGCGCGACTTGCGCCAACGGTCCGGCGGCCGCGCCCCGGAGCCCGCTGGGCGCCCATCCCACCATGCCGATCCGTTCCACGAGTCCTTCGTGGGATGCCCGTCGGGTCCGGCCGACGCCTTGCGGCCGTCAAGGCCCGGAAGGCAGCCGGCCGACGACTGCCACAGTCGACGGCGCGAACGCCTGCGTCGCGAGGCAGGAGGGGAATCATCCGGGGAGGAAGTCCGCAGCCCCGGATCCGCCGTGCGGGCCGCGGATGCGTCGCGGCGCGCCCTGGGCGGGTTTGCCGCGCGAGGCAGTGACGTTGACGGGCCTGCCTCCGACCTAATCGCCAAGCCGCGGGATCCGATCCCAAGCCTCCCCGGATAGAACCAAGTGTGAGGTGGAAGGCAGAGACCGAGGTGCGCGAAGAGGGCGTCAACGAAGGAGGGGCGGATGGCGGACTACTACATGTCGTACTCGGCGGAGATAAAGGGGCTGACGGACGAGGAGAGCAAGTGGGCCCACTCCCGGATCAAGGAGATCGAGGACGCGGGCGACGAGGACGCCGTCTGCGACCTCGGAGAAGTCGAAGTGGTGGACAGGGTGCTGTGGTTCCACGGGTAGGAGTCCGGGGATCCGGAGGCGGTCGCCGAGTTCACGCGGGACTTTCTCGAACGGTTGCGTCCGCGCGACAGCTTCGCGCTGGAGTACGCGTACACGTGCAGCAGGCCGCGGCTGGACGGATTCGGCGGCGGGGCCGTCTTCGTCACGGCGGAGGGGATCGAGTGCGTCGAGACCGCGGCGTGGGTGGCGGAGCGGCGCAGGGAGCACGAGATAGGGCGCGGGGGCGCGGAAGGTGGATCTGGTGCATGGTGGGCTGGCGATGGCCCGGAGCGAGACATGATGAACGAGAAGGAAGTGGACAAGACGCCCAATGCGGCGGAGGAAGCAGACATGCACGCATCTGCACGCCAACGGCAGGATGACGACCCGACCGCCGTGACCACCATCTGGAAGTGGAGCACGCCCTAGGAGGCGGCAGCATTCGTTGATGGTGTGGAGTGGGTCAACGATAGCGGGTGACGGCCTGGATCGACGAGGACGACCCGTCGAATGTGCTGGCGTGCGAGGAAGAGGGCCTCGACGGTTTCAGTGGGTCACCGGTGGTTCGCCACGGGGGGGAGTCCCAACGGAAGTAAGACCATCGTCAATGCGGTCGCCGAAAGGGGGAGCATCAAGCGGTCCGTCCTCCTCAAGGCTTTGGAGTTCGAGCTGGGCCGATTGCCCAACGAAACAGGGTCGTCAGCACCGCACCAGGATTAGGCGGTTGTGAGGGCTCCTGCGCGCTCATCATCCAACGCTCCGCGGACATGTGGACACGCCATGCCGTACTTGCGTCGTCACGAAGACTCCGATCGGCGATCCGAACGGCGCACGCCAATGTCTCGCTGGCCGCCCGGTTCCGGGACGAGACGGCAGAGGTCGCCCAGGCGGCGAATCGCGACGCGTCGAACGCATCATGTGGTTCATTTTCTTGAACCGGCTGCCTGAAACATGCCACTCGCGCATTTGGCGCGTTCCTGGTGATGCGTTTGCCGTCGTTGGCGCCCGGGCAGGCCGTCGTCTCGTTCACGACACTTGCACGGCCCCTCCAGGTCAGCATCGATCCCACGCCGTGTAAGCTGCTCATGGTGCAATGACTCTCGCACGTCGCGTTGCTGCGCGAGCCAACCAAACCGTCGAGAATCGGCGGCGGACATTGATGTCGTCGGGCTCAGGTAGCCGGGGGTCGGATACGAGCGGAATCACTGACGCGAAGCTCCGCCCTGCCGTCGCTGCCTGTTCGACTTGCCGAGCGACTCGACTCCGACCGTGGCGACTTCATGCGAGCCCTCTTCACGGCGCCTGGGTCCCGCGGACAAGTTCCTGAACGACGGCGGCAACGTGTCGGTTGAACTTGTCTGGCCGTTTGAGCATCGGGTAATGACCCGAATCTTCATGACGCGGGGGGGCAGACCGGCGTGATCGAAATGAACTTAGTTACGATAACTCCTTGCTCGCCAATACTTGCCGATTACGATGTGCTGAAGCATTGTGTCAGTACGGCTTCGGTCCGTCGAGCGGTGCGTATCTGCGAGACGTTGGACCAGTGGGAAGCAGTAGTCTACTCAAGATGACCGCGTTTCTCATATTCGTGGTAGTCACCGTCGTTGGCATCATCATCGTCGCCTCGAGAGCTTCGACTCATCGAAACCGGAGTGGCGGACATGGCTCTGCTGAGAGGATCCGTCCCGACACGCCGTATCGAACCGGATCCTCAAGCTCGTCCACCGCCGGGGCAAACGACCGTCGGGCGGTCCTCTCTGAGCCGCTTCGGTGGTCCGGGCGCGGTGAGGCTGTAACCGTACACGGCTTTGAGATTCGCGATCCCCTGACGTACATTGGCTCGCAAGAACGAGCGGGCCGACAAGTCCGCGCGACCGATCCGTCGCAAATCGACCGATCGCTTCCCGTTACGGCCGCAGCGGGTGCGCCTCCGCTGCCATACTGGCCGTGGTACGCCGAGATGACACCGGAGCAGCGATGCCTTTATTTGAGGTGGCTCGCCTCCGATCGAAAGTCCCTGCCCCCGGCCGACGGGTACTTATTCGTCTACTTCTATGGCCTAGAGCGCCGCGCTCTGGTCGATAACACCGATCACGACCTCGTTTTCATCGAAGTTCAGCGCCTCCGCGCGATGCACGCGGCACATTCGCAAACGCGCAGCCGGAGCTTCCAGAACTACAGTTCGGCGTTCCTTTGGTATCTCGTCGCGGTTCACGGTGCGAAGCTTAAGCCCGGGTACGTCAAGGCGCTCGTTCAGTCCACGATGAACTGGACCGAGGATTCGCTCGCCGCGGCACTTGCGTCGTTTGCGGCCCGACAATACCCGCTCCCTCCCTGGATGGCGTACGTCGTCGCGCAAGAATCTCCGCTTTCGCAGCGAAGCGTCGTCGTCCAGCGCGTGTCGGAGGAGTTCCGCAAGCTCTTCACGCAACGCGTCGAAGCCGAGTTCGGCAAGGGCATGTTGCTACGATCGTCGAAACGTGATCGACAGGTGAAGTACAGGCCGGCAAGCGCCGCGTTGCAGCCCCTGACAACGTCGATCTCGAACGCGCTTGGCATTCCGAGCCAGTTTCGACGGCTGTCTGAGATTTGGAACGACTGTGTTGCCGAGCTTCGCAAGCTCAGCAGCGTCGCTCGCGACGGCCCGCCGAAGACGCTTACACCCGAGGCATGGGAGGCAATGCCGCCGGAGTTGCGGGCGGGGATCGACCATCCGCGTGCGTCAACCATTTACGGTCTGATCGTCAACAACACAGATGAGAGCGGCCACACGTTCCTCCCCATCGCCGACCTCGCGGCTGTTCTCGGAATCAAGCCCTGCACGAAGCTGACGGCTAAGCATAGCCGAAGCGTTGCCGCGACCGCGGAGTACGCCGGGTTTGCCATCGAACCGGACGTTCGCCTGACGGGCCGAAACTACGACTGGGAAGACCTTGTGGCTGTTTTCCCGCATGCGTACGAAAGCGAGCCTGATTACAAGCGGTTTGGGGGCGCTGCCTGCATACTTCGTTTGGGTATGGAGATCGCGGAGGCGGACGGCCGGGTGGATGACGAGGAACTCGGGCGCGTTATGGGGCAAATCGAAGCAGGCTTTCAACTCAACGAGCACGAGCGGCGTCGCCTCGAATCGCTCCGCACACTTCTTGTGAGGACTGGCTCGGATGTCGCGGGTCTCGGCAAGCGGCTCCAAGCGGTCATGCGTGCCGACGAACGGCGGGCGATCGGGGCGCTCCTTGTCGCCGTGGCCGGAATCGACGGCGTCATCACCAAACGGGAACTGGCGGCCCTGCGTCGCTGCTTCCGTGCGCTGGACCTACCGCCCGATCTGCTGGAGACGACGATCGGGGAACTCGCGCCATCTGCGGACGAAGCTCCAATCCGTGTTGCTGCGGGACGTCCGGCGCCTGCCGGCGAACTAATACCTGCGCCGGCACCCAGGGATGGCAGCGTTTCGCTGGATCGTGCCCGCATCATTGGCATCATGGAGGAGACGCGGGAGGTCAGCATGCTGTTGGCCGAGGCCATGCGAGTCGAAGCCGAGCAAGACGGGAGCGAAACAACACGCGAGTCGGTCGAGTCACGATCGACACCGTCGGCGCTGCCTGCGGTGGCTTCGCCGGCTGTGACGGTTGCCGGCTCGAGTGCCAGTGACGGGGCAGGTGCGATGACGGAGGTGGGCGACCGTCCACCGTCTCGGTACGCTGCCTTCTACACCGAACTCGTCGCCAAGGAGCGCTGGGTGCGAGCTGAGGCCGATACGCTCGCCCGCCGACACGGCCACATGCTCTCTGGCGCTTTGGAAGCGGTCAACGATTGGGCCTTCGATCGCGTGGGAGGCCAGTTGGTCTACGAAGATGGCGACTGCATCGTCGTCGAGAAGCGCCTGTTGGAGAACATCGCGACGTGAGATCGAAAATCACCGAACGAGAGCGGTCGGCGATCCTCAGCTCACTGGCGGCCGGCGTCGTCCCAAGCATCGGCTTGCACCACATTCAGGTCGGCCGAAAGGACGAGGTTCACGCACTGCTGAGCGATCTGCGACGGATCGAGGAGGGCGGTGCTGCGCTGCGTTTCGTCGTCGGACGATACGGCGCCGGCAAGAGCTTCTTCCTCAATCTTCTGAAGACCGTTGCACTGGAGAGAAAGTTCGTCGTTACGCGGGCGGACATCACGACCGAGCGCCGATTGCACGGTACCGGCGGCCAGGCGCGCGGTCTGTTCAGCGAACTGATGCGCAACTTGGCAACACGCGGCCGGCCCGAAGGTGGGGCACTAGCCAATCTGGTGGAGCGCTGGATTGCAGATCACGCGCACGAAGTGAGGACCGCCGGCGGAACAGACGACGATGTAAAATCGGCAATGATTGAAATGTGCAAGCCGCTCCAGGGATACGTCAGCGGCTACGATTTCGCGACGGTCCTTCAGCAGTACTATCGTGGATTCGTCGAGCACAACGAAGCTCTCCAACAAGCCGCGATTCGCTGGCTTCGCGCCGAATTCACAACCAAGACGGAGGCCCGGCAGGCCCTCGGCGTACGGACGATCATCGACGACGGGGCGCTCTATGACTATCTAAAGTTGATGGCGGCATTCGTGCGTATCGCTGGTTACGCTGGATTGCTCGTATGCATCGATGAGCTTGTGGTGTTGTCGCATCGGCTTAACAACCGCGTGGCGCGCAACAACAATTACGAAGCGCTTCTCCAGATTCTAAATGACGCGCTGCAAGGCTCGGTCCAGGGGCTGGGATTTCTGTTTGCAGCGACTGAGGACTGCGTGTTTGACAAGCGCCGAGGCCTGTTCAGCTACGAGGCGCTGGCATCGCGTCTCGCACCGAATCGATTTGCTGGCGCCCAGCTAGCCGATTTGACCGGCCCGATGTTGACGCTCTCGAACCTCACACCCGAGGACTGCTTCGTCCTACTGCACAATGTGCGCCGCGTTCACGCGCACGGCGACGAGACCGGATCGACCCTGCCGGATGAGGCAATCGTGAAGTACCTTGAGGATTGCCAGCGCCGGATGGGTGCCGCGTACTTCCAGACGCCGCGAGACACAGTGAAGGACTTCGTCGGCTTGTTGAATGTTCTGGAGCAGAATCCCAAGGCCCGCTGGCACGATCTGTTAGGCCAGATCAAGACGTCCGACGTGCCAACGCAGGACCCGAGCGTCGCGGCTGCGGCCGATGACGAAGACGATGGCGATCCCTCCCAGGCGAGTACACCACCGATGGATCGTCGCGACGACGACCTCGAGAGTTTCAAGCTATAGATGGTTGGCGAATCGAACCAGCCCGAAACGCCCGACGGAACAGCGGCGGCTGTTGCGGAGGCGTTCTCGTTGCTGGCCCCCGGCGTACAGCGCCAGCTCTGGCGAATGGGGTGGACGAAACTGCGGGCTATCCAGGTCGATGCGATTCGGACCGTGATGCAGACTGACCGACACTGCATCATCGCCGCCGAGACGGCGTCCGGCAAGACGGAGGCAGCGTTCCTTCCGATCCTCTCGAAGATATGCAACGAGTCCACTGGCTCGGTGCGCGCGATGTATGTCGGCCCGTTACGGGCGCTGATCAATGACCAGTTCCGCAGGGTGGAAGACCTTTGCGAGTACCTGGAGATGCCGGTTTTTCGCTGGCACGGGGATGTGGAGGCCAGCAGCAAGAACAGGCTGCTCAGCGTGCCGGCCGGCGTTCTCCTGATCACCCCGGAGTCGCTGGAATCGCTCTTCGTCAACCGCTCGCCGCAGCTCCCTGCGCTTCTCGGCGGACTGCGATTCGTCGTGATTGATGAGCTGCACGCATTCCTTGGCAGTGAGCGCGGCCTGCATCTTCAATCGCTGCTAGCGCGACTGCGGCACGCTCCGTCGGCCGGTCGGCCGATTTTTCGCGTCGTGGCCCTCTCCGCCACGATTGGCGATATGGGCGTCGCGTGTGAGTTCATCGATCGCGACCGGCCCGCCGACGTCGCGGTCATCCGAACTCCGCTGGAAGGCAAAGAGCTGCGTTATCGCCTCCATGCGTACGTGGGTTCGACCAGTAGCGACGGGGCTGAAGGTAACGCTGATCAGGCCGATCACGCGGAACTCGCGACGATGCGCCAGGTCGCGCAGGACTTGGTGGAACACTGCCGCGGATCGAGCAACCTGGTTTTTACAAACGCGAAAGGCGATCTCGAAATCTACGCCGACTTGTGCCGCGACATCTGCCGGACTGAAGGCCTGCCAGATTCGTTTCTCGTGCATCACGGCTCGCTGTCGAAGGAAATCCGCGAGGACGCCGAGGCGGAGATGAAGAGCGGCCGGCTCCGCACGACGCTCTGTTCCAGCACGCTCGAACTTGGGATCGACATCGGTAACGTCCGCATGGTGGGCCAGATCGGCCCGCCTTGGGCGGTCGCCGGTTTCAAGCAACGGCTTGGGCGCAGCGGCCGGCGCGACGACGAGCCGCGGATCGGCCGCATGTACATCGCGTGCCGTGAATTGGGCGCCGAGGCAGAACTGCTCCACCGTCTGCACCTTGAACTGATCCAAGCCATTGCGATCACAGAGCTGTTGCTGGAGGGATGGCTCGAGCCGCTGCGCCCGGCCACGTGCGACCTGAGCACGCTCACACACCAGGTCATCAGCACAATCGCCGAAACAGGAGGGCTAGGCGTTGCGGATCTCTACGCGAGACTCTGCAAGATCGGGCCGTTTCGAGCCGTTGAGCCGGCGCTTTTCACGCGACTCCTGCGTTGTCTGGGCGACCGTGACGTGGTGGAGCAAACAGCTCAAGGCGATCTGATCCTGGGGCTCTTCGGCGAACGCCTACGTAGCGAGCGGGATTTCTATGCGGCCTTTCTTACGCCGGATGAGTTCACCGTTCTCCACGGCGAGCGGAACATCGGCACGCTACCGCTGCGGATCGTGCCCAAGCCCGGCGAACACATCATCCTCGCCGGTCGCCGCTGGCAGGTAGCACACGTGGACCTGGAGCGAGCCGAAATACACGTCATCCCCGCCGCCGGGCGGAAGCGGCCCCTTTTCCTAGGCGGTCCAGGCGAGATTCACGATCGAGTGCGGGAGCGCATGCGAGAAGTCCTGCGCGAGTCGCGCGCGTATCCCTATCTGAATTCGGTCGGCACGCAACTCCTCGTTCACGCCCGCCAAGCCGCAGCAGAAGCGGGCGCTTGCGACCATCCATTGATCGCGGCGTCAAATCGCCAGACGCTCTGGTTCACGTGGACCGGCACGCGGAAGCAGACGACGCTCGTCGCGATGCTAGCTGCCGCGGGCGTCGCCGGAGTGGACCGAGGTGCCGTCATCGACGTGGAGGCACCCATCGGCGATGTTCGCTCTCTCATCGGCTCGTTCGTTAATGCTCCGGCCGACGTGACTACCATAGCAGCATGTGTACAACCCAAGTTCCGGCGCAAGTACGATCGCCTACTCAGCAACGACCTGCTTGACGTAGCGATTGCCCGGGACATGCTTGATGTTGCCGTTGTGCTGACGGCATGCCGCGTGGCATGTGGCACCCTGCCCCCGAAGTCTGGTGCATGAATCGGGGCGCGCTGGCTGTCGCCCGGGCACGTGATCTGAGCGCGAGCCAATCGGCCGTCCGGCATGCCTAAAGGCTCATGTTCCGTCAGTTGTCTGGCGCTGTTACTGGCGGTCAGGAAGCGCGGAAATCCGGCGGTCATCCGCCAGGGCTCCGACGGGCTACCTCAGCACATTTATGCAGATCTACGGTGCCGCATCAACGGACAGAAGGGCCCGCCCCGGGGGGCGGGCCCCCTCCCTCCGCCGCCTCCTTACCGAGGCCCGTCACCTGGCGGCTGGATGTGGAAGGATACCCTCCCCCCCTCACCACACAGCGTGAACAGCAACACGGGCGAGGCCATCAGCACGCGCACGGAGCGGATCGCCCCCGGGGCCAGCGCCCACTGCCGACAACAGAAGCAGGTCAAAGCTCGCCACCTGGATACCTGCAAGCGGTGTTGAACGGACAGTGTGCACAATCCGGGCGTCGTGGACGACAGATCCGCGCCCCGAAATCTAGCAGACCGTAGTTCACTTCCTTGTGGCCGGGCGTCCTAGCAAGCAACCTTGCCGTTGGTAGCCAGTATCGTCCGGGGATTGTATTGTTTCGCCGTGACCCCTGCGGGATGACGATTCCTGTGAACCGCTGAAAGAACCGAATCACATTGGCGTCCACGATCCCTTCGGGTATTCTGAATCCGAATGATCGCGTCGCGCCCGCCGCATATGGCCCTACGCAGGGCAGTTTGATGAGGTTATCCCATTCCCGTGGGACGCGGCCGGCGTACTGCGTGCGGATCGTTTCGGCGAGACGCGGGAGTCTGTCCGCGCGGTTGACCAGCCCCAGTGGAGCCAGAAGGCGACGAAGCTCTGGGGCCGAGGCACTCTCCAGTCGCTTCACATCTCCGAAACGCGCCATCATCTCTGGCCAGATCCGTAACACCGCGTCAGCACGTGTTCGTTGCAGCAGGCACTCCGTAAGGAGCGTACGGAAGACCCCTATCCGCCGGCGCCAGGGAAACTTCCTGCCCGATCTCAGATAGAAGTGGCAAAGCGTCGTCCTGATCCAGTGTGTTCGCCTGCCGAGGCATGACGGGATCGGCTCCGCGGGTCGAACGTCTATTCCCGTCGAAGAATGATTCAGTCCAGTTCTGCGCTTCGGAGGCCACATCAGGCTTGGCTCAGCAACCCTTGGACTATGCGCTTCATGACCGGCGGACAGACCGCGTTTCCGATCAGTCTGATCCGGTTTCGACGGGAGGCTTCAGGCCACCTGTAACTCCTGGGAAACCCCATCGCCACGGCCAGTTCCGGCGGCTGTAGCATTCGCATCAGGTGGCCGCGTCCGTTGGGCAGAACGAGCGCAAACCGATCAAGAGTCGTGATCGTCCGCAACGGCCTGTCAAGTGACTGCCAGCCCCCCGCGCCGTCGCTGCCGTAGTAGACCATGATGAAGGGACACTTGGGCCCTATCTCCCGGAGCGCGTTGCGTGCGCGCTTCAGTGTGGCCTCTGCGCGGCCAGGAGAGGCGAGCGGCGACAGTCTCCAGAGAACGCCGTCCCGGTCCCGTTCTTGGATAATGCTCCTTGCGGTGGCACCTGCGCGGCGGTGCGCCACGGGTAGACGCGGCCTGGCCTGCCTGTCGCAGATAACGAATAGACGTACTCTTGTTTGGGCCACGCCATAGTTGGCAGCGTTCAACTTCGCCACGACCGTGTTGTAGCCAATTTCCTGGAGTTGCCTCAGCCAGGTGTCGAAACGCGGCCAGTTTTCCATCTGCACGACGTTTTCGACCACGATCCATCGTGGTGCGAGGCTCTGCGCAAAGCGGATGACCTCGAACGCCGTCCGACGACTCTGCTCGCAGCGTGGTATGTTGCCCTTGGCAGGGCTGTGGTTGGTGCACTCCGGGGACGCCAGCAGGAGATCAACGCCTCCCACCCGCTTCCGGATGGTTTCCGGATCAAGCTTGCGACAATCTTCGTTGTAGACGACCGCGCCCGGATTGTTCATCTCAAATGTCATCGCCGCCAGTGGCGAAACGTCAACACCTCCGACGGTTGTTGCGCCGGCCAGACGCGCGCCACATGAGCTGCCCCCTCCCCCGCAGAACAGGTCGAACGATCGTATCGCCTTGCGCTTCGCCATGCGCCAAACCTCATCCAGTGTTGAACGGCGTGCACCGTGACGCCTAGAGAATAACGCTCTCCACCATCTTCGAGAAGAAACCCAGTCCTGGCTCCTCCGGTGTTCCTACGAGCACGCCTCTGTCCAGCAGTCTGTTCCCCTCCTCGCAGCTTGTTTCGGGCAGCAGTGCGCATGCATGGCAGGCAGCGAGATTGAGCGAATCGGTGCCCTGCCCGTGACTCTCAATGCATAGCGGATCCGATGAACACCACATCGCGTCGTGAAGCGCTCCGCGCAGAACCTCCGCGAAGCGCCGGGGCTTGCCCTGTTGCACCAGGCCCCCCATCGTCCCCTCGCAATCTCCGGCGGCGGTGTACAGGAGGATACCGGCCATGCCCCTCTCGCGTTGGCCCTGACAGTAAACTCGCTCCCGTAGAGCGGAGCTGCCGTAGCCGCACTCGAAACTCAGGCGGCGTATCAGTACGTGGGCAAGCGTGTGTAACAGGAAGAAGTCCGCTGACAGCGACCGGGGCCGCCGGTTGAGCTCGGCAGCCATGCGCCGGTGGTTTTCGGCAAGGAGGTTGGATCGTGCCACCACCCGATCGTTCACCCAATTCTGAATCGCGGAGGATCGCAGCACCAGAAACAGTCCTTCCCCGTACACGCGCACCGCAGGCAGCCAGGGCTTTGGTTCCAAGCTGAGCTGCCGCTGATCGCCTCGGTCAAACTCACGATACGGGGGTGGCATGACGCGCGCGAATCCCGTCAAGGCTCGTGTCTCAGCGAGTTTCTCGACGAGAACGATCCTCTCGAAGTACTCCCGGACGAGTGGCTCGTAGGCATCCATCCGTTGCGGCCGGAGCACGAAAGCACCTTCCGCTTGCCCCGGTGGCCCCATGAGGGCCTTGTATTCGGAATACCGGTACTCCTCCTCACTGACCGAATGACTCTCGAGGCCCGCGCCGGCTAGCTTCTGCGCCATAGCCTCCTTCAGATCCTCGTAGTCCAGTTTGTGGAGCTCAGCAAACATTCGTACCCGCGTGTCATCGATCGACCCATCCACGCCTTTCCCGGAGGTCAGGAACGACCAGTTGTGCTCGTCATCGATCACCTTCCGGAGAGGCAATGTAAACGGTGGTATGAGGATTGAACTGGCGATCTTGGCGAAGTAGATGTTGGAGCCGCCCCGTTGAAGGGTGCGCGGTGTCTGGTCGCAGGACTCGTCAGCGTCGGGCCCCAGCCAGGGACGCTTGCCGGAACATCGCAGGCCCTTGAGCGAATCGGGTCCAGAAGAACCCATTAAGGATCGCGCCCTGGCATCGCAAGCTTCACACTTTACCAGGAGCCCCATGAGACCTGTCTTCCCGGTGTAATTGAGCCGGAGTCGAGGAGATGCACATACACGCACATCCTCCAAGGGTTGTCCGGCCTTGCTATGTGCCCAGCGAACCCATGGAAAGTCGTCAATGTGGCCTTGCGGGCATGCCACGACGAATCGAACAGGGACCATGCGCCAACGGCCGCGCTCAGGGAGTGACGCGCACGGCTTCCCGCAAAATCGCGGAGTGAGTGTATTGGCGCATCTAGGGACATTCGCCTCGTTCCATCTTGTCGGCGTCAGTGCCCGGCATCGCGGACAAAAGTGCCAGAGCGGGAACCGCACGAAAGGCAAGTACGCTCCAGCCTGGTGCTCCTGCGGCGACGGTGGAGGAGCCCGAAAGAACTCAACGCCCAGGCGTCGTGCCAGGCGATCGTCGAATATCGTGCACTTCGGCTCATCGGGCCAGACATCGAGACCGGCCGACATCAGGCACTGGCCCGGGAAATCTACCATGGCCCCCACGCCGAATGGCACGACCGCCTGTGATCGACGAATGCTCTTACGTGCCATACCGGTCAATCCTCTTTCACGGCACCCCGTAGATTCCCAGCACCCTCGCCTCACACTCGACGTCCACACTGCGCATCGACGACGGCGTAGCCCACGACAAGCCATCCCACTCCGGACGCGGCTCGGAACCCGCCGGGTACATGAGCGGCCTCGCCTCTGGCGGAGGACCGAACCTGCCCCATTCGCCAGGCCGGACGGCATTCCACTGCTGAAGGAGGTGCGTGAGCTTTGCCTTGACCAACGGGGCATGTTCCGCATCCACTCGCGTGCAGCGTGCTTCAAGGAAACTGAACAATCTTGCGATCCCGTCAGCACCTGGATCCATCTCGTCGGGCTGAGTCACTCCAGCGAGGTGCCTGGCAGCGATCACGAGAACTGCATGCAACGCCCTTTCGATAACAGGTATGGAATACGGAGTCACGCTCGTCGGCTCGACATGCTTGTAGAATGCGCTATGGTATGCGCGGAAGTGCTCGAAATGGGACCGGTCACGCGGCTTGCTGGAATTGAAAAGCGTCACGATCAAGCCGGGTGCCGACTTAGACCGTCCAACCCGGCTGCTGGCCTGGATGTATTCCGAAGTTGTCTTTGGCTGCCCGACTATCGCCATCAGACCAAGCCGGTCGACATCGACGCCAACCGAAATCATGTTTGTGGCTAGAAGCGTGTCGAGTGGTCGTGCGTCGTCGCGTTCGCGTCGGGGGTACTGGACCTTGAGCCGCTCAAGAATCTCCGGGATCTCTTGCGCGTTCCGCCGGCTGGTAAGTTCAACGGGAGCCCCAAGATGCCGGCACAGTTCCTTCGGAATGTGAGAACGGCTCGCGATCGCCCACATGTACTCCGGGATGTCCGATTCGATAAGCGTCGCCGCATGTCCAAGTTCGCGAAGACTGCTGAAGTATTGAAGCAACGTCCAGTAGGGATCTCGCACGCCTTCGTCGGCACCCTGCGGGAGGGGTAGTGACCGGCACCCTTGCAGCAATGCACCGGCGGTTCTGACGAGCGCGGTGACAAACGACGGGGCTGCCGACGCGAACACGCCTACATAGGTCCTCCCGGCAGACTGGATGTCCTCTCGTGCAAAGAAGTCGTCGGAAATGTCCAGCCCTGAAGGGGGGAACTGGAATGTCTCCCGGTCGTACAGCGCTTTGCATTGCTGCCGGGCGCGACGAATGGTGGCGGTTGAGGCAACGATCTTCGGCGACCGGCCGCGCCACGAACAAAGGAGGTCAATTACACTCTCGTAGAGACCCACCACGGAGCCCAGCGGTCCTGCGATGAGGTGCAATTCGTCTTGGATAATCAGTTCGGGGGGGTCGGACGTGCGTACTGGACCGAGCCCGAAAATCGTACCGGCACGGTCTCGCCACGCCAACATCGCGAATTTGTCTACGGTGCCGATTATGAGTGTCGGTGGTGATGCGTAAATGTCTTCATCAACGACGAGAATCGGAAGGCAATGCGATCTTGCTGAGAAGGGGCACCTCTTGTCCGGGCACACCAGCTGAACCGTTTTGGGTGTACCGCCAGGCGCGTAGCCGAGATCGGTGGGGTCGTCCATGACCGTGCCACACCACGGACATGTCAAGATCTGAAAAGGATTCTCGACTTGGGGCTCCTTTCTCGCCAGGGAATTGGCCGTCCGAATCGCCTCTTCCCGCGTGTTGGGGGAAAGCGACTGGCCGACCCACAGGCCTATCGTGATACGGTTGTCGGCGTCGCCGAGAAGTTCCGGCTTGGCTTGCCGGATCACTTCGCATGCGCAGATCAGTGAGGAGGCGCGTTGAAACTGCTGGGCGGTCAAAAGCCGGAGCGTATACCTCATGAGTACGGTACAGCCGGCGTTCGATGGCCTGAGAATCCTCCGCATGAAGATGGCATAGGCTGCCAGCCCGAGGTAGGCCTCGGTCTTGCCGCCACCCGTTGGAAACCAGATCAGGTCAACGAGCGCCCGCTCCGGATGCGGTTCTCCGTCCTTACCGGGGACGAATGAGTGGAGGTTCATCAGGATGAAGGCTAGCTGAAAAGACCGCCATCGGCCCCTGCCGGGGTCGCCTGGGGCGTAGTCCGTCGGAAACTCGTCCCAGTCGCTCGACAATCCCCGTCGCCTGCGCCTGGAATGGTACTGTTGCATGAGCATGGCCTTGTTGGCCAACATGAAAGCTGTCCGCGCGTTCTCGTCCGTTCGCAGCAGCCGGATGCCTTCTCGCATCCGACTCAGACATTCACGGCACTCCCTGACATGGGCCCCAGCCCGTTCTCGAAAGCACACGGGCAGAGCTGCGGCCTCAGCCTCGCGGTCCACGATCCACGCCTCGTAGTCTGTTGCCAGCTTCTCGATCACTTGGGGTATTTCGGTTGCCCCGACCGCCTCGTCGGCCCCGGAGAGGCAGTGCATGCTAAGCTCATCCCCTCCCTCGGAGCGAGGCTGTACCGGTGAGACGGTGAACACCGGCATGGACGACGTGGCGATGCGATTCGTGTGCCCCTCCTCCTCCTCTCCCCAGTCTGCCGCGCAACCGTGGCCAACCGCGTACGAACGGCGATTCCGATACAGCAACGCCAGGGACGCCTCCTCGGGGTCGTCATGGGACCTGATTGTCACTCGATACTCGCGAAACAGGAATCTGCCATGGGGATCCGTCACGCTGAACCCGACCTGAAAGAAGCAGTCGGCGCCCGACGGGGGCTCACTGCCCGCGGCCAATCTGGTGTTGAGCATGGAGACGGTGACGACGAGCGAACCGTCGTTCCGCCGCCGATGTCGTGCCTTGAGGGCCAAGTCCTCCGCAAGTACGAAGTGCTTGGACGCGCAGTCAGCGTTCGGGTCGATACGAATAAGGGCTGGTTGAATATCCAGATCCCTCCGCCGCCACTCGCGGAGCTTCGAGGAAGAATCAGCAGGCTTCTGGGATTCGTATACCGCCGCGCGCGCCTCGACGAGAAGCCCATCAGTGGGAGACTCCGTGATGAACGTCAGCCCCAGAGCCGAGGGGAAGAACGCATTCGCCAGTCGGATCATCTCGTCATAGTCGGCATCGCCTTGGAACTCCGAGCCGCCCGCCTTCACCGGATCCGGGGCCTGCTCCTCGATGAGCGCGGGTGGCGTTTCCCCTCCGGATTCCCCCTTGTCCGTCACCTCGTCAGGACGCACATCCTCATGTTCCACGAACGGCTGATTTCCGGGAAACAAAACACCTGCTGAGTAACGCTGTCTCGGCGATTCCTGGAGGATCTCGTCCGACTGGCCGGGAGGGATGTCCGGACCAACGAGCTCGCGCCGGAGGCAGTCGATCAACGATTCACGGAATTCCGTTTCATGCGACATGGTTGTCCACCTGCTCGTACGCGCGCTCTTCCGCGCTAAGACCCTGCTTTGCCTGTAGCCAGCTTCGCAGGCGCGACTCGTAGACGGCGCGCAACGATTCGTGAAGCATCACGTACAGGCCAACACGGGCGCGCGACATACCCACGTAAACGACGGAACGCCACCATACCGTGTCCAGATCTTCAATATCGGTTAGTACGATGAAGTCGTTCTCAAGGCCCTTGAAGGACGACACCGAGCAGTAGGTCGGGTGCGGATAGCGTCCGGACGCCACATCGAGCACATTGGCTTCCGTGACAGCCTCGATCTGGACCGAGCCGGATTTCTCAAGATCATGTGCACAGCAGTCGGCGGCATTTCGCGGGGACAGAACGGTGACTGAACCGGGCGCGGCATGCTTGGACGCCAGATCGCGCAAAAGATGGAGAAGCTGATCCACCTGGAGTTTGCGATCCGTGTACCATGCGTACTGCACTGCCTGGCCATCGACCCGGGCGTTCGCGAAGGCGTCCGGACGCGTCAGCATGGCCGTCTCGTTGCCAATCGGCTTCGTATTGCGGCAGTTGACCGAGAGGACGCCCACGTCACCGAATCGCCGCAGCCGATCGAGGGCCGCATGATCGAATTTACCGTAGACGGCGGCCTGATTGTTGGCATCAAGGAAGAACCTCCATCGCCCCGCCTCCAGGCCGCCCTGCAAAACGGAGTCGAGAACGTCGAGAACGACGTGCGTCATCATGTCCTGCGCTTCGTCAACGACCAGACAATCGAAGCCTGCCGCGTGAGCCTCGAGCGCAGCAAACGCGGCATACTCCGGATATGCTCGCTCGTAGAGTTCGTCGGGCTGCATGACCGACTGTCGGCCCCGGAACTCTCCCTCAAGAGTGGACGAGCGGATCAACCGGTCAAAGAACTGATAGACCCCACAAACTTGCACACTGGAACCAGAAGGGTCTGACGCCAGAATGCTCGCCAGGTAGGTCGCAAGCAGCCGGTTGAAGCATAAGAAAAGCACATGCCGTCCCTCGCGCGCCTCCCGTCGTGCGGCTTCGACGGCGAGTACGGTCTTTCCAGTGCCGGCACTGCCTTGGATCATGCACCTGGGCCTGCCCGCCAGCGCATCGAGGACTCCATACTGCTCCGTTGTGAGCCGGAGCATCTCCTGTGATGTGTCGTCAGCCTGGATACGAAGCGGAGGTATGACATCGAAGTCCCCGCGGAGGAAAGTGACCAGCTCCTCGGCGTCGCTGACGGTGGGCGCCAAGCGAGGGGATTTCTGAGTGGAATGTGTGAAGCGTGTAAGGCGATCGATATACGCGCCGAACGGCCTCGCCCGGTCACGAACATCGTACACCGACGTCCTGTCACCCTCGATTCCGCATGAGTCAAACTCGATGTCCGGGAACAATACACCATAGCCGAACAGCAGCTTGCCGAGTCGGCTGGACGGGGCGAACTGCCGTCTAATCTCCTTCTCCAGCGCGAACATCGCGGAGCTTGCTTGGCCGAAGGGGCTCTCAGTTCTTCGTCCCTCACGACCGTAACGATCGGTGAAGATCCACTCTCCTTGCCTGCGAGACACGCGTCCCGCCTTCACCTCGAGCACGAATACACCGTTGCCGGTGATGAGCAGGAAGTCGATTTCCGCGCGTCGCTTGTACGCGTGGCAGGCAAGACCCAGCGAATGGAGGCAGAACCAGCGGTCCGTCCCCGGAGCATCGCGCAGAATCTTGAAGATGCGCCGTTCCCCGCCGCTGCGGACATCATCGTGGATTGTGGCTGGGAGCATTCTAGTCATGCGGTCCCTCGTTGAGCCGGTTGGACATCGACCGTTTGACTGTCGCCGTGCCCGGCTCGATCTCATCGAGCCGGGCGACGACAACCGACGGGTCGATCTCCAACAGACCGGTGTCGGAGGTCACGGCCCTCTGGGAGAGGGAGCGCGCAACACGCTCAACGACCTTCACGGCCAAGTGGTGTGACGCGGTCAGATGAGCACCCCAGACCTCGCGAATGGCTGCGTCGCATTCGATCATCCGATCCCGTAGCTCTCCGTCACGCGTGACATTGGCGATGATCTCAAGTTCGTGGTCGTGTGCGTCGCGCGGGGCGATCATGTCCTCGTCCGACAGCCAGTTCCTGACCGTCAGCAGATGATGGTCGCATCCACCGTCTTTGAGCCGATTCCATACCTGGCGGTCAGTCAGCCCGTTCCGATCACGGAACCCGCGGAGAACGCTCTGCCACAGCTTTGCCGTTTTCCGTATTGCGGGGGAGCCGAGCTGCTCGTCCGCAACCATCCGAATGGCGTCTGCGTCAGAGCCCAGGTGAAAGAGCAGCCAGTCACCAACGCTCAGATCCTGCCGCCGGACCAGCCGGACTTCAGCCTTCTCGAGGGAGTCGAGTCGCACCGTTCCCTCGATCAGGTGCGTGACGGCTTTCGCCTTGTAGCTGCTGGTGAGAAAGGCATGCGAGCCGCCGGCGAACCAGAACAGCATTGCCTCGACGTCAGGCTCATCGGCGCCGCCGCCTCGTGCGTAGGCGATCGCCCGTGCCCGGCGGTAGCCCGTGACCAGAGCATCGAAGTCGTCTGATTCCGGAGTCTCTCTTTCGGGTTCGGCGTCGCTCGCGGGCGGCGATGCCGGAGCCCCTGCACCATCAGGGCGCCAGAGTTTCTTGTTCCCGAGTAGCCTGTGGCGCGTGCCCCGGCCTCCACGTTTGCTTCGGGCACACTCGCAAGCCCGGCGGAGACTGTCGCTCCACGCCGACTCGAACTCGTACAGCAGAAGCGTGAGATTGGCGGCAATCGGCGGTTGAATCAAGTCGGGCATGCGACGCTTACCGAACCAGCCGACGATTACGGCGGTGGAGCTCAACTTGTCGTCGTTCCCCCGCGGGCACGGTATCACATCAGGTGCCGCCCTGCACATCGGGAAATCCCGTCGAGCCTCCTCGGACATCCAGTAGGCGCGGGTTTCCGAGGCTGCCGTCGCATCATGGCAGATGATCGTGATGCGCGGCTCGATGCAGAGCAGTTCGGCGAGCGCGGAAGCCTTGGGATTCTCGAATCGAAGACGATCCTCAAGTTTCTTGAAGGCTGCGAGTACCTTCCCGCTGCCATGCCGTTCCTCAGCGGACATGAACAAGCCGGTAGACAACAGGTTGGCCAGTGTAGCCAGATTTCGATCGATACGGGCCGCAAGGTCGTCGCACCGTGCCATCGGGATGACGCTCTGTGCGAGCGTATGCATCAGCCCACCCGCCATGGCAAGGAACTTCGTCAGTTCGTCGATTGCGTCCTCCCGCCGGGCATGCACGCGCCGGAGCGCGAGCAGAGCCTCGTACGCCGCAATTGCTTCGGGACAACCGATGCGACGGGTCTCCGCCGATGCCCGGCCGCAGGTGGCGACGTGCTGTTCGTAGGACCGGATTTGCAGGTTTTCCATCTCACCTGGCGAGGCTTGCCATAACAACTCTCGCAAGTCTCGGGGCTCCCACTCAAAAAACTCAAAGCCCTGGGCGCTCAGCACTTCCAGATCCTGATGGTCTCGCTCCCTTGCGATCGCCAGGAGAGGAATGCGCGTCTTGGAAATCCGTCGGAGGCTGACGCTCTGCCGGGCGATTGCCCCCTTGCCATCCACAATCAGAAGGGGTGCTTCGCCAGCATCCGCATCCTCGAGGAAGTCGCTGGTGCGGTCTACACTCGGCAGGAAGAGCAAAACCGGCGACGTGCCGCGCCAACGTTCCGACCAGATGTCGATCTCACCATCGCAGGTGACGGAACCCATTGGCAGGACATCACTGAGACGCTCCCCGAACAGCCTCAAATGCCTCATGATCTCGCGAGTGGAAGTGACGTTTGCCACGCTGAGGAGATGCTGTTTCATACTGCCGAGCTGAAACGGGCGCTTGGTATGGAGCAGCCGATCAATCGCACTGATCGGAGCAGGATTGCTGTCCATGTCGTAGATGATCTGTCCCCTGACGGCCCGATCCTCGCCCGTCGACCGGAGCCGGACGAGTTCCGTCACTGGCCAGAGTCGTGACGTTGGCAACCCGCCGCCCCGACCACGTCGGTACTGCGTCAGTCGGAACATCTCGCGGCCGTTGATTCTCTCGTAGCCGTCGAAGATCCAGACAGCAGTGCCGTCAACAAGAACCTTCTGACCCTTCTGAAACTCGAGTGACCCTCCTTCGCGCTGTGCCGCTGCGCAAACCAGGCCCAAGGCGCTGATGAACGACAGTAAAGCTGGCAGTGGGCCTTCGTTCGGAACGATGATAGCGGCTTGCAGGGGCTCCATAGCCGGTGCGAGCCGGCCAAGTGCAAGCGCAGCATTTGCAATGAGGAACTCAGAAGCCTGGTAGCGTGTCCCGTTCTCGCTGAGAATGAGCCAGTTGAGGAACGGCCACTGTTGCACCGTTTCGTCCAGAATGCTCAACCAGGGATCCGGTTGTGGCTGGATCATCGCCATCGCCGTGTCAAGGATGTGCCTGTCGTCGAGGTATCCGACCAGCCCGAGATCGTCAGGGATGACATCTGCCGGGTAGGCGAGATAGCTGAGGGCGCCCCGTGACCAAGCGTGTGCGTCCGATGTGCCCGGCTGATCGAGGATGCCAATCATGGACTCGATGTTGCGGCGCATCCTTCCCAGACATCCAGTTTCGGCTAGGTTGCGGATCTGCTCGCAGAACTGCCGCGCCCGAATGACGAGTTCGCCGTCGGGCAAGAGCGGATCATCCACGAAGTGCTCTAGTTGGGTCTCAGCGAGCGCCCGCTCTTCTTCGGTCAAACCCGGTGCGCCGTAGCGCGCCGGAATACCGGTCAGCTCCGCGATTTCGTGCAGGGCAAGGCCAAGAATGTACACGTCGTCCTGAAGACCGATGACGGGGGTCGTATCAAGGCAGAAGTCCTTTTCTTTCAGCAGATAGCGAAGTGCAGCCTGGGCGGTCTCTCGGACCTCCAGCTGGGGGCTCACCCGCACATGATTGCACAGCGCGATCGCATCGCGCGCCAAGGCATGCTCGAACCCACTCTGCGCGTGGTGCGCGAGCAGGAAGCCCGAGACCGTACGGAGAAGCTCATCGTCCGGAATCGGCGGGGCTCGCCTGAGCTGGGCGACAATTTGAAATATGGACGCACGATCTGCATACGAGAGCTGTTGCATCGGATCCACGCCTTGGCCCGGCGGATCGCTCTCTCGACGCCGTCACGAGTGGGGCCTACTCCTTTCTGACTTCCACGGCTGAGGGGCTTACGACCAGGGCGAGTTTACCGGAACGCGCCGCCGATGTAAACGCTGAGCCCCCTTAACGGGCTCTTCGAATGGTCGGGAGGCCCGTTATCACCATCGTCGAGCCCCGTTCGACAGCATCGCGGCCCGTGTGCGGTGTCGGCGGGAGTAGCGAGCGGTACACGGCCCTCCCGAGGAATCAACGTGGTGAAGCACCGATATCCGAAACCTCGCCCGCCGGGCGGTGAAGGGCCCACGATGCCAAGTGTCGTGCCACGAAGCGGAGTGGAACTGCGCCGACACCGCCGCGCCAGCGGTTCCACCAAGGAGGGCCCGTGTACGGGGCCGACATAGAATCGAGCGTGGAGACGCCGGCCGAAGCGTTGTCCGCCATGGAGGCCCGCCCCCGTGGGCTGGCCCGTGCCAGAGGTCGTCGCGGCCCGACCGCCGTCCTCCTCGCTCATCCGCGGCGACGGCGCACGCCCATTCTCGCCCGTTCCGACTCCCGCCTTCTCCAACCCGACGATCATCAGCTTCCGCTCGACCGTCAGGCGGGGCCGGGCCAGCGCCGGCCTGATCATGCGCTGGCCCGACCCACTCCAACGTGGCGCGGCCGGCCACCTGTCCCACCGTCGCGTTGGTGACTCCGCATTCTCCAACCAACGACGGGCGCGGCACACCACCGCCCGCACCTGCGCCCCAGTCGGCTTCGCCAGGCGCTTCGCGGGATCATGATCCCCGTTCCCCCGCGCGGGCAACCCGACCTAATCGTCAGCCATCGGGAACTCGTCGAACGCCAGCCCAAAATGCCAGAACGCCTGCGCCAGCAGCGACATGGCCAGCCACTGGACGTTCGTCCACCCCGCGTACTTGCGCGTCAGGGACGCCCCCGGGCCATCGAGATCCGGCAGTTTGCTAGGGAAGTCAGGGTGCGTGCCGGCCGCCATGTGCGCGGCATCGCACACATTCGGCCGCGTGTTGTAGAGCGCGTCGCGGACTTGACCGTCCCCCAAATGGCCGGCGCCGATCAGCGCCGCGTCCCTGTGTCCGTTGAGGGCGTTCAGAACAATGTGCCATTCCTCCACCGTGAGCGCCGGGCACGCCGCCTTGGCCAGCGCGATGGCGTCCGTCCTGAAGACCCCAACCTGCAACACCTCAATAGTATCTTGCCTAACCATTGTAGCCCCTCCTGCTGTCTGACGGTCGGCGCCGAGGCACGCAGCCCCATCATCGCGTCGGCCATTGCCTTCTACCCACATCGGGTCGCGCCGGGCACCATAGCCCCGCCTCTCACCATACACGCGCCGCGTGAGCGCCCAGCAGGACCATTCTAGACCGGCTGGCTATCCTGGCCTGCGTGTTGATTCGCGCGGGGTGAAGGGCCCGCCCTTCGGGCGGTCCGTTCCCCTCCGCATCCCCCCTCAGCCCGCCCCACGGCACCGATACCCCATTTCCGATCGTTTCCCGGCCGCCGGCGGGGGATAGGGGACGCCGATCCACGCCCCCCTGTCGAAGGCTACGCGCTGCTTCCCCCCATGCGGACCGCCGGCCTTCCTTTCGCCCACGCCGGTGTCCCAGAATCCCCTGCGGCGCGGCCCGACGCCCGCCTCATCACCGGCGGACGGTACGCCCCGATAACGACGGGGCTTGGCCGTCGGAGCCCCGGAGGCGCTTCCGTAGGCACCCGGCCGCGAGGCCCCGGCGGGCATGTCCCCGGACCGCCTTCGGCTTGCTATGGAACTGCTCGGCGGGGTAACGCAGGGGGAGTTGGCGCGGGCCAGCGGCCTCAGCCCCACGACCATATCGCTCTTCCTCGCCGGCAAGCGAAAGCTGCGGCCCGCGATGGAGGTCAGGCTCATCGAGGGGCTGGAGCGGGCGTTCAGGCAGCGGCAGTGCCGCCTCGACACGGCCTTCTTCTCCGCCGACCGCGCGCGATGACGGGACGTGCCGCCGCGATGCCGACGCCCGGCCCACTCCCGCATAGACTCAGCTACGGCCGCGCCGGGGGTTCGCCGGTCGCGGAACAGTTCCGCGTTCAGGTTCGAGCGCGGACTGGCCGTACGCGTCCCCGGCAGTCCAGCCTCGGATTACGAATCGGGCTGTGGCGTTGTCAGCTCACACATTCCGTCGTGCGTCCTCGGCAGGCTTGGAAAAAGCGGGTGATGACACATGGAAACGGGGCACACCCTGCTTGATGTTGCCCCATTGTGTCGCTCCCCACGACGATTGGCGGTCTCCCGTCCACACCTGCCGAAGGCCCGCCGTGGTCGCGGCGCGGGAACCGCGCGTCGGCGACGGAGTTCGCCCGCGAAACCGCGTATGATGCCGCCATGACACCGGCGGCCACGACGAATGGAGCCGTGGAGGGCACCATCGAACGGGTGACCTACCACGACGCCGACAACGGCTTCGCCGTCCTCCAGCTCGACGTCAGGGGCCGTCGGGACCCGGTGACGGTCGTAGGGTATCTGGCGTGCGCCGCCGCCGGGGAGTTCGTCGAGGCTTCGGGCCGATGGGTCATCGACAGGCAACACGGCCGGCAACTCCGGGCCGACTCGATGCGGACGACGCACCCCCGAAGGCGGCACCGCCGGGGCCGAGGCGATGCGTGAGGCAACGGCCTGGCTGATGGGGCAGAGTACCGGGCGACGATTGTGCGTGGTGATAACGGACGGCGATTGGTGCGACACGAGCTACGCCACGGGACACATGCTGCACGGAGCGCGTTGCGGGGTTGAGTATGTCTTCATCGGGTTGGGCATGAGCCGGGAATCTTTGCTTGCCCGATGGCCGGCGGGACTGCGCGGCATCGGGTGCCCGGCGGACGCCCGGATTTCGGCGGAGCAGTTGCCCACGGTTGCGGGAGTTGTAGTGTGGGACTTGCTGGTTAGTCCCCAGCACGGGCGGCGGTTCGGCGGCGCAAGCCGCCGGGTCGTCGTCCTACCCGCACGTTCACAGGCTAGTCTGACTATTCTCGCCGGGGCGTGTCCCGGCGGTAATGAAGTGAGGCGGCGCGATGATAGTCGCCCGCCTCGTGGTCCGAACCTTTAAGGGAGGCACGAACAATGCAAGCATCTAATCCAACAGGCCCACCAGAGCAAGGGCAAGTCGCCGGCTTCCGGCAGTACGGGTTTGACTATGTGCGCCCGGAGGACAACGGCGATGAGTCGTGCGACGATCGCCGCGCCTATCGGGTGGAGTGCGTGCTGCGCTTTTACGAGTGGCTGAACGACGAGGACGCGCGCGAAGGTGACAACGAAAGCGATCACGAGGGCGAGCCCGATATCGACGAGTCCACGCTCGTTGACCTGCTGACAGACGTACGGCACTGGACCGACCGCAACCGCGGTGCGCTGCTCGTCACCGCCGATCAGGCGTGGGCGAGCGCGTGCGACCATCATGCCGCGGAGCGCGACCTCGACGAAGCGAAGCTCGCGGACGATCCCTACGGCATAGCAAACTCTGCCGTTGGCCGGACCATCATCGAGGAAGTCGTGGAGGAAGTTGCGACGGCGATCAGGGAAGGCGGTGCCAAATGACTGTCACTCCCTATATCGTGGTGATGGAATCCGAGGAGTACGGGCG
>Ga0326597_10000765_pt1 | contig 55031 bp, 45 predicted proteins | sample RVTome_12_FD_203789 | JGI IMG/M metagenome (GOLD analysis project Ga0326597, IMG submission 203789) | Soil microbial communities from uranium-contaminated site in the Upper Colorado River Basin, Wyoming, United States - RVT100D185 | ecosystem: Environmental > Terrestrial > Soil > Contaminated >... | reverse complement strand
GGTCATTCTCGAGCAGATCGAGAACTTCTCGGAGAAGTGGATGAAGGGCAGCAAGGAGGCCAAGGAGAAGGCGTTGGTGATTCGCGGGCAGTTCTGGCCCCGCATCGAAGGCGTCGAGAAGGAGAAGAAGCGCAAGCTGGCCCACATGAAGCGCGGCGACGAATTGCCCACCGGCGTGCTGGAGATGGTGAAGGTGTATCTGGCCACCAAGCGGCAGCTTTCGGTGGGCGACAAGATGGCGGGCCGTCACGGCAACAAAGGTGTGATCGCGCGCATCGTGCCGGTCGAGGACATGCCGTTCATGGAGGATGGCACGCCCGTCGATGTGCTGCTCAATCCGCTGGGCGTGCCTTCGCGAATGAACGTGGGCCAGATTCTGGAGACGCACCTGGGGTGGGCGGCGCAGGTGCTCGGGTTCCAGGCGGTGACGCCGGTCTTCGACGGAGCCACGGAGCAGGAGATCATGAACGCGCTCGAGGAGGCCAACGTGCGCGTGCGCACGCGGCTGAGCGAGCACGAGAAGGGCGTGAAGCTCCTCGGGCAGCGCGAGCCGGCGACGATCATGCCGTTCGGCGGCAAGGTGCAGCTCTACGACGGGCGCACGGGTGAGCCGTTCCATCAGAAGGGCACAGTCGGGTACATGTACCTGCTCAAGCTGCATCACCTCGTCGATGACAAGATTCACGCGCGGGCGACGGGGCCCTATTCGCTCATCACCCAGCAGCCGCTGGGCGGCAAGGCGCGAACGGGCGGGCAGCGCTTCGGCGAGATGGAAGTGTGGGCCCTGGAGGCATACGGGGCCGCATACATCCTGCAGGAGCTGCTCACGGTGAAGAGCGATGATGTCGAAGGCCGCACCAAAATTTACGACTCGATGGTGAAGGGCACCAACACGCTGGAGGCGGGCATGCCGGTGGTGTTCGATGTTCTGTGCCACGAGCTGCGCGGTCTGGGCATGAACGTGACGCTGGAGAAGCAGCAGTTGGACGGAGGAAGCTTGCTGTGAGCACCTGGGACGACCTGAGCCAGGACAGTCTGCTGGCAGCGAAGCGGCTGCTCGACGCAAACCACAGCCGAAGCGCTGCCAGCCGCGCCTATTTCGCAGCCTACGCAGCCATCACTTCCAAACTCAGCAGCTCAGTGCAATTCGGTGCGGGTCGCGACAATCCGACTCATGGACAGATTGCCGAACTCACTCTCAACAATCTTCGACCAGATCGCTTCAACAAGAGGCGCCGACAGGGATTGACAACGATCATCAGAAATCTCCAGCGGAATCGACTGACCGCTGATTACTCCCCGCATCTGACGCTTGACCGTGAGACTGCGCTGGCGAGTGTTCGCGAGGCATCGCGACTGGTCGCAGAATTGGAGGGAGTGTGATGGTCGCTGCCACTCCACAACACATTGCCAGCCGAGTCCAGACCTACTTGCGCGAAGATGATGTGGCGGGCCAGTACGTTCGAGTATTGGCTGATCAGGTGCGCCTCGGCGACCCGACAAGCAACTGGTGGTGGGTGCCGGTCGCATTTCAAACCGATCCCTACAAACTGTACTACTACTATCAGCTTTTCAGTTCCATCGAGACCAAGTTACTTGAGCAGGATCACCTCAACGTGCTGCTCGTACCTCGCGTCACCGATTCTCCCGAACACGAATGATCCGTGCGGACAAAGTCATGGCAGAAACTGTTTACGATCGCGTCAATGATTACGGCTCGGTGAAGATCAACCTCGCCAGCCCGAACGACATTCGTTCGTGGTCCTTCGGCGAGGTGAAGAAGCCCGAGACCATCAACTATCGCACGTACCGTCCGGAGCGGGATGGGCTCTTCTGCGAGCGCATCTTCGGCCCGGAGCGCGACTACGAGTGCGCCTGCGGCAAATACAAGGGCACGAAATTCAAGGGCATCATCTGCGACCGCTGCGGCGTGAAGGTGACGCACTCGCGCGTCCGCCGCAAGCGCATGGGCCACATCAACCTGGCCGCGCCGGTCGTGCACATCTGGTTCTTCAAGGCGCTTCCGAGCCGCCTCGGCACGCTCCTGGACATGAAGACGGGCGACCTCGAGAAGATCATCTACTTCCAGGACTATGTGGTCATCGATCCCGGCACTACCGACCTGCAGTACAAGCAGGTGATGACCGAGGATGAATACCGCAGCGCTCTGGAGAAATACGGATCATCCTTCACCGGTCTGATGGGTGCCGAGGCGGTGCGCGAACTGATCCAGCAGCTCGACCTCAACAGCGAAGCGGCGACGCTGCGCGAAGAGCTCAATGCCACCCGCAGCAAGCAGAAGATCAAGGATTTGTCCAAGCGGCTGAAGCTGCTGGAGCAGATCAGGGGCAGCGAAAACGACGCGGCGTGGATGGTCCTCGACGTCATTCCCGTCATCCCGCCCGACCTGCGCCCGCTGGTGCTCCTCGAGAGCGGCAATTTCGCCACCAGCGATCTCAACGATCTCTACCGGCGCATCATCAACCGCAACAACCGTTTGAAGAAGCTGATGGACCTCAACGCGCCTGAGGTCATCATCCGCAACGAGAAGCGCATGCTGCAGCAGGCGGTGGATGCGCTCTTCGACAACGGCCGCTGCCGCCGCCCGGTGCTCGGCTCATCGAACCGCCCGCTCAAGTCGCTGACAGACATGATCAAGGGCAAGCAGGGGCGCTTCCGCGAGAACCTGCTGGGCAAGCGCGTGGATTATTCCGCGCGCTCGGTGATCGTCGTCGGTCCCAAGCTCGGCCTGCACCAGTGCGGCCTTCCCAAGAAGATCGCGCTGGAGCTCTATCAGCCCTTCATCATCCGCAAGCTCAAGGAGCATGGACTCGCCGACACGATCAAGAGCGCCAAGCGCATGATCGAGCGGCGCGATCCCGAGGTGTGGGACATCCTCGAGCAGGTCATCCACCAGCACCCGGTGCTGCTCAACCGTGCGCCCACGCTGCACCGCATGGGCATTCAGGCTTTCGAGCCGGTGCTGGTCGAAGGCAACGCGATCATGATCCACCCGCTGGTGTGCACCGGCTACAACGCCGACTTCGACGGCGACCAGATGGCCGTCCACCTGCCGCTTTCGGTGGAAGCCCAGGCGGAAGCCCACACGCTGATGATGTCCACGCACAACATCTTCAGCCCGGCCAACGGCAATCCGATCATCTCGCCGTCGCAGGACATCGTACTGGGTGTGCACTGGGTCACGATCATGCGGGACGATCTGCGACCCGACAAGGATCTGCTGCGGTTCAAGGATGCGCACGAGGCGATTCTGGCGTACGACCAGGGCAAGATCGATCTGCACCAGCGGATCATGGTGCGGCTGCGGCGGTTCAGGGAGGTGGTCAACGCGCAGCGCGAGCCGGCGGCGGCCGCGCCCAAGGATGGCCGCATCGTCACCACGGTGGGGCGCGTGCTGTTTTCCGACATCCTGCCCGACGGGATGCCGTTCTACAACTGCGCGCTGGGGCAGAAGGGATGCGCGCGTGTCATCGACGATACCTACCAAAGGCTCGGACGCCCGGCGACCATCAATCTGCTGGACAGCATGAAGGAGATCGGGTTCCGCATGTCCACGGTGTCGGGGCTTTCCTTCGGCATCACCGATCTGCGCATTCCCGAAACGAAATACAAGCTCATCGAAGACACGCAGAAGAAGGTGGATCGCGTGGAGAAGGCCTACCACGCGGGCGCCATCACTGAGCGCGAGCGCCACAACCAGCTTCTGGACTTCTGGGCCCAGTGCCGCGAGCAGATCAGCAAGGCGCTGATCGACACGCTCAAGCGCGATCGCCGCGATGAGGAGGGGCGCCCCATCTCGATCGACCTCGACAAGGGCAAGCATTACTTCAACCCGGTCTTCATCATGTCGGACTCGGGCGCCCGCGGCAACGTCAGCCAGATGCAGCAGCTCGCGGGCATGCGCGGCCTGATGGCCAAGCCCTCGGGCGAAATCATCGAGACGCCCATCCGCGCCAACTTCCGCGAGGGGCTCAATGTGCTCGAGTATTTCTCCTCGACGCACGGCGCCCGCAAGGGTTTGGCCGACACGGCCCTCAAGACCGCCGACTCGGGCTACCTCACCCGCAAGCTGTGCGATGTGGCGCAGTCGGTCGTGGTATTGGAGCGCGACTGCGGAACGAAAATGGGCGTCTTCAAGCGCGCCATCTACAAGGGCGAGCAGGTGGATGTCCCGCTGCGCGAGGCCATCATCGGCCGCACCGCCCTCAACGCGATCGTGAACCCCATCGACGACAAGGAGGTCGTGGGCGAGGGCGCCCTGATCACGACCGAAGTCGCCAAGCGCATCGAATCGCTCGGCATCGATCAGGTCTATGTGCGCAGCGGTCTGACCTGCGACACCGCCCGCGGCGTGTGCGCCAAGTGCTACGGCATGGACATGTCCACCGGCCAGATGGTCGAAGAGGGGCTGGCGGTGGGAATCATTGCGGCCCAGTCGATCGGCGAGCCGGGCACGCAGCTCACGATGCGCACGTTCCACACCGGCGGCATCGCCTCGCGACTGCTGGGCGAGAACCGGTACGTGGCCCCGCACGCGGGCATCGTCGAGCTGCGCGACTGCAACGAGGTTGAAGTTGAGTACGAAGGCGAGAAGGTGCTGCGGGCCCTCAAGCGCAACGGCGAGATCGCCGTTCTGGATGAGAAGGGCCGCGAGCTCGACAAGCAGAAAGTTCCCTACGGCGCCCGCATCAAGGTTCGCGGGGGCGACAAGGTGAAGAAGGGTGATCTCCTCGTGGAGTGGGATCCTCACCTCGTGCCCATCCTGGCCGAAAAATCCGGCGTGGTGCGCTTCAAGGACATCATCGAGGAGGAGACGGTTCGCGTCGAAGCCGCCAAAGGTGGAACGATGGAGCGCATCGTCATCGAGCACACAGGCGAGAAGCATCCGCAGATCCTGGTCGAAGATGAAAGCGGCACCATTCTCGACTTCCACCACCTGCCCGCCAAGGCGCGCGTCGAGGTTGAAGAAGGCCAGCCCATCAAGATGGGCCAGATGCTGGCTCGCCAGCCCAAGGAAGTGGCCGGCTCGGCCGACATCGTCGGTGGTCTGCCGCGCGTGACCGAGATCTTCGAGGCTCGCATTCCCAAGGAGCCGGCGGTGATGGCGGAGATTTCCGGCAAGGTGGAGCTGCACTCGGACAAGCGCAAGGGCAAGATGACCATTCGGGTCATTTCCGATTCCGCCATCGAGCAGGACCACCACGTGCCGCAGGGCAAGCACCTGCTCGTGCATACGGGCGACTATATCGATGCAGGCGATCCTCTCACGGAGGGCCCGCTGATTCCCGCGGACATCCTGCGCATCAAGGGCGAGGAAGCGCTCTACACCTACATGCTCGACGAGGTGCAGAACGTGTACCGCGCGCAGGGCGTGCCGATCTCGGACAAGCACATCGAGATCATTCTCCGCCAGATGCTGGGAAAGGTTCGGATCGTCGCGCCCGGCGATACCGATTTCCTGCCCTACGAAGTGATCGACAAGTTCCGCTTCCGCGAGGCAAACCAGGCGATCGCGAAGAAGGTGCGCGTTGCCGACCCGGGAGACACGCAACTTGGCAAGGATGCCCTGGCCAGCCGCGACGAGGTGCGCGAGGCGAACGCCGCCGCCGAAGCCGAAGGCAAGCAGCCGGCCAAGACCAAGCCGGCCAAGCCGGCGACCGGCCGCACCCTGCTGCTGGGCATCACCAAGGCATCGCTTCAGGCCGAGTCGTTCCTCTCTGGTGCTTCGTTCCAGGAGACGACCAAGGTTTTGACCGAGGCCGCCCTGCGCAGCGCCGTGGACGAGTTGACCGGTCTGAAGGAGAACGTCCTGCTGGGGCATCTGATCCCCGCAGGCACCGGCTTCACCGAATATGGCCGCATTCGCGTCAAGCGACTGGTGGAGCAGCCGGAGCTGCTCGAAGAGGAGGCCGAAGCCATGGTGTTCGAGGCGGCGGCCACGGCCGAGGCGTTCGGGGCCGACGAGCCGGATGCCATGGTCGAGGTTCTCCCCCAGCAGGCGGCAGCGCCGTCGGCTCGCGATTAGTCGCACCGCCGGTCCAGTCGTTGTTCGGATCAAAGGCGGCTCGTGGACCCTCCACGAGCCGCCTTTTTGCCTGCGGAGAGGGCGGTCCGGGTCAGGCGCCCCCTCGGATGCTGTCGGGAATCAGCCGGGTTCGCCGATTCATGATTGTTCCAGGGGATTTTGACGGTCCCGGACCGCCAAGGTGTCCAGATGGCATCGGTGGGGTCGGCAATATGGGGACTTCCGTGCCATGAACTTTCCTTGCGTCGCCGCCCGAAACCCGTTATTCTTGAGACGATCCGATACAATGGCAGCAGCGGCGCCCTGATCGAGCAACTGGCGCGGCTGCAACGGTGGCCGTACGGGTCGGTTCGTTCCACTGACACACCATCGCTCCAACCGAGCTGAAGAATGGAGATTACCCGATGAAGCTGAGATTTCTGGCGTCAGCAGGTCTGCTGCTCGCGGCAACTCCGCACCTGTTCGCGGACGGCGCACCAGGGACCAACGGCACATTCCTTGACTACCAGGAATGGCTCCTTGAGCAGGGCCTGACTCCGCGGCCACCGGTGCGCAAGCTTGCGCACCTGATCCAGCCGCTGGATGTCCAGGCGCGCCTGTATGTGAAGTTCGTTGACTGGGCCCGCATGCGGCCGGCGGGCGGCGGAATGCCCGTTTCCGAATCGGGCATGTCGACCGACGAGGTGGCCGAGGTTCTCGCCGATCACGGCGCCCGCCTGGTGTCGATGTTCGAGCAGGACATCTCCGTGCTCAACTCGATCACCGACCGCGCTGCCGCGCTGAGCCACAAGGCGCAGCCGGACCTTGGCGGCATGATGTATGTTCAGGGTCCTGAATCCGAGATCGAGGACGTCGCCAACGCCCTCAACGCGCTGGACATCGTCGAATTCGTGCGCTTCGAGAGGCCGCGCGTGCTGCACGATCTCGGCTTGACATTCAACCTGGCGCGCGAAGCAACGGCATCGGCGGCGTCAGGCGCCTCGATGCTGGTGACGCCCAACTTCCGAACGCTTCAGGAATGGCAGGATTTCTACGGCGATCTGAACGGCGACCGCTTCTGGGACCCGTTCCCTCCCGCGAGCGAGCCCTTTATCGGCGGCCTCGACGTGAACGGTTTGTGGGACACCGGCTGGTTCCTGATCGACGAGGGCCTGACGGATGCGGACTGGAACAACAACCGCAACGGCGCGCGCGGAGCCACGATCAACGTCGGCGTGATTGAGTTTTCGCTCTATCCCAATCACGAGGACCTGAGGGTCACGGTCGAACCCGGCCAGACGCTTCTTCCCCCGCGGCTGGTGGGCATTGGAAGCGTGAACCACGGCACGGCGGTCACGGGCATGATCGGGGCCAAGGACCAGGGCCTGCCCGGACCTGACCGCTTCAACCCGGGCGATGACTTGGAGCTGGGCGTGATCGGCGTGGTGCCCGAAGCCAAGATGTGGTTCTTCCCCATCGCGACCGCTGGCGGCGGCGACCGCTTCCCCAGCGCCATGGCGGCCATGTTGAATATTTTCGGCCAGGGCGATGTGTGCAACTTCTCCATCGGCGGACAGGGCCCGCTCATCACGAATCCCGGCGATGCAATTCTGATGGCCATTGCCACTGATCTGGGCATCGTGACGGTCTTGTCCGCAGGCAACGACTGCATGAACATGGATGACATTCTGGATTGGCCCGAAACTGATCCGGGCTCGATCGTTGTCGGCGCGGGGCATCCCACCTTCGGCTTCTTTCCGCCCTATCAGCGGCTCGGCTTCACCAACCACGTGACGGACGAACTTGACCGCATCCACATCCAGGGTTGGGGGACGGACATTGTCACCACCGGATACGGCGATCTTCAGGGCGGCGGTGTGAACCGCCGCTACACCGCCGGCTTCGGCGGCACGAGCTCCGCCGCGCCGATGATCACGGCCACGGCCGCCTCCGTGCAGGGCATCTGCAAGATGTTCTTCGGCGTGCCGCTGTCGCCCGGGCTGGTCCGCGACACCATTGTCGGACGCGGCCAGATTCCGCAGGAAGGCGAGCCCAATATTCAGGATGTGTCGGGCACCATCGACGACCCGCCCTGCAATCCGTGCAACGTCCTGTGCCTGGACAAGGATGAGGATCCGCAGATCATCTACGGCTTCCCGGTGCCATTCGATTACTTCGGCACATCCGACTTCGACAGTCTGGTTGAGAACATCTTCATTTCCAACCCGTTCGGCGACTCCTTCGCCGTGTTCTTCGAAGTGCTGCTGGGCAATCTGATGTCCGGCAACCTTCACTCGCTGAAGCAGGTCGATGGCGCCGTGATGATTGTCGCCTCGGAATTCACGGAGGGCGGAACCGGCAGCTCGCAGCAATTCCCCGCGCCGGTCTATTCATGGACGGGCAACGGGACGGACGTGGCGGTCGCGTTCGATTCGATCGTGCCTCAGAATATCACGCAAATGACGTTCAGTTGCTTCCTCGCCACCGACAGCGGGGGGACGGGGATGTATGCCGTCGAACTCTATAACTTCGATCTGGACCGGTGGGTGCTCCAGGCGACGGCGCAGATCGATGGCGGCACCGGCTTCGCCGGCGTGACCGGCAACGTCGCGTTCCATCAGCAGTACATCAACACCAATTCCCGGCTCGCCCTCATCCGCGCGTGGGTGTTCGGGATGGGCTTCGGCGGGCAGGACTTCAACACCGCCTACGACTTCATCAACATCGACTTCACCGCGGCCGGCTTCGGCGGCGGCGGCGGCGTGTGATCGAAGCTGAATCGCTCCTGTGGAAATGATCGACAGCGGGGCTCGCAAGAGCCCCGCCTTTTTCGTTGGAGTGGAACCACGGATGCACGCCGATGCACACAGATGATGCCGAGCGTTCGACCCCCCACCTCCAGCAGCGAAATTGCATTGCCTCCTCCGCGAGGCGAGCGTGGAGGCATGAGGTCAAGAACGCTGGTGGCTGGCGGCTCACCCCTCATCCCTATACTTTCCGCATGAAGCGCTGGCTGCTGCGCATCGTCGTGTGCCTGATCCTCGGCGCGATCACGACAGTCGCCGCGGCGTGGGGGTGTGCGTGGTTGCAGTTGGAGAGCGCGTCCTCTACGCGATTTCCGGAGCCTCGAAGTGTCAATGTGCCCAGCCGATTTGTTGCGTGGTATGCGCAACGACGTACTTCTCAAGTTCCAATCGATGCCTGGGTTTATGGAGAATCACTTGGATACGGCGTGCGAGAGCGCACCTACTGGCTGACTTGGCGGCGGTCCGATGGCTCAACCTGGAGTGAATCTCCGGGCGCCATGCATTCCTTCCCGAGTGTGATTCGAATTGACGCGGGCTGGCCCTGGTTTTGTGTGTCGTGCGACAGGTACTTTGAAAAGCATTGGGACCTGCCGCACTGGACAATTGTGAACGGATTCGAGATCGACGGGTTCGAGATCGAAAGCTCTGAGGGATCGAAATTCTATGGCACGGCTTTTCTTCCCTGTCGGCCCGTGCCGGGCGGTCTGTTTGCGGATGTCGTTTTCTTCGGGTCGCTCTGGTTCGCAGTATTCTTCGGGTTCACAAGTGCGAAGCGCTTCGTTCGCGCGAAGCGTGGGCAATGTCCGCGCTGCGGCTATGACCTGCGGGGACAGAGGGAAACGATCAGAGATCAGAAGTCAGGGGTCAGCCAGCACCCCCACCCCGACCCTCCCCCGCAGAGCGGGGCAGGGAGTCCTGGTTGTCCCGAATGCGGGTGGAATCGCGCCGAGCAGAGTTGCGCGTGACCGGATCCCGGCGTGGCCGCCGGGGCTTCGCAGCCGTTTCGCGCTCGCTTCCGCATTCCTGTTCCTTCGCGCAGTTGCGCGCGCGGCGGCATCACGGGCGCTGGAAGCGCATGCGCACTCGGTTGCCGCGGCCGAGGAATTGCACCGAAGTCATGTACGCGCGCATGAGCACCAGCCCGCGCCCCGCGGGAATGTGCAGGTTCTCCTCCTGCGTGGGATCAGGCACCGCGGCGGGATCGAATCCGCTGCCCTCATCCTCGATGTCGATGGCGATCTCGCTCGGGCCCATCGTGTATTCGACGAGGATCTTCCGGGAAGGATCGTTCGCGTTGCCGTGATGGAGTGCGTTGGAGAGCGCTTCCTCGAGGGCCAGCCGCAGGCCGAACGCGTGCGAGGGGCCGAGACCTGCACCCGCGGCATCGCGCAGCAGCCGTTCGATGGCCGCATCGACGGCGGGACGGGTGCTTTCGAACTTGAGGCGAACGTGCAGCGGCCGGTGCGTGGAAGGGTTGGTGCTGGTCATGCCCGGCTGCTGCGGTCGGCGGCCGCTTCTCCCCCACTCACTCGCCGATCTCGCGAGCACCCGCGGGTGATTGCAAGCGGCGGCTCCATGCACGATTCAGGTTTGCGGGAAGCGCCGCTCGGCGAGCCATTCACTTGAACGACGCCATGGCGGCGGGGGCGTCATCGTGAATCTGGAACAGCTTGTTGAGCTTGGTGATGACGAAAATCTCGTAAATCTGCGGGTCGATGTTCGACAGCCGGAGCTGCCCATCCTTGGCCCTGATCTTGTTGTTCAGGGTGATGAGCGATCCCAGGGCCGCCGAGGACAGGTGATCGACATTGGCGAAGCTGATCAGGAGCTTGGGCCGGGGCTGGCGCTCGATAATCTCGGTGATCTGCTCCTCGATCTGCTGGATGTTGGCCTCATCGAGGATGTTGCGGTCGAGAAACTCGATCCGCGTCACCCCGTCCTGTTCAGTTGCCCGCAATCGCGTACCGGATGCTTCCATGGGTCGGTCACTCCTTCAAGCCGCAGGGCGTAGCGTACCCGGCCTGGCAGGAAGGGGCAAGGGAAGGGTCGAGGGGAACAGGTCCACAGGTCCACAGGTACAAAATCCAAAGGTTCACAGATCGACAGAATTCATGGGTTCACTCGTCCACGCAGTGACATTTGAGCAACTGTTGCCGGAACGCGACGAAACCCCAGGTCGCTGGGGCGAACAGAACGGCTTCGTGCGAATGGAGCCTGCGTGAGAGGTCGTTTCCATTGCGAGCCCGAGCAGAGCTGTCGGGGGGCGCCTCTGGTGGGCTCAGCGCCGTCCATCAATCACACCGGATGACGGCCCTCGGACTTCCGCGCGGGCCCAATGAAAACGCCCGCGGATTGCTCCGCGGGCGTTGTGCTTGATCAATGAATCGAGGTCAGACCAGGGAGGGCGCGATCACAGACCGCCCAGGCTGTCGCCCAGCCCCGGGAACAGCAGGTCTTCGTTCTCCTGCTGAATGATGATCTCGGGCCGGATGAGGATGAGCAGCGTGGACTCATCCTTGCTGGTGACGCGGTTGGTGAAGAAGCGGTTGATCCAGGGGATCTTGGAGAAGACCGGCGAGCCGGCTTCGACTTCCACTTCTTCGATCAGGCGCTGGCCGCCGATGAGCAGGGTGCCGCGGTCGGGGACCGAGGCGCTGGTGTTCACCTGCGTGACCTGGATTTCGGGGAGCGAAATGGTGCCGCTGAACTCGGTGGCGCCGCCGCCCACGAGCCCGCCGCCGCCCGCGGCGCCCGTGAACTCGAGCGTCTCGATGTTGATGATCTCGACGACGCCCGTGATGATGGTGAGCGTGACGTAGCGTCGATCCGCGGAGATGACGGCTTCGACGTCCATCACCACGCCGCTGGTCAGGGATGTGAGGCCGGGCGCGAAGGCGCCGGACGCATCGCCGAGGATCGGCGTGAGCGAGGAGACGATGGCCTGCTGCTTGCCGACCTGCACCCACGCCCGCTGACCGTTGAAGAGGGTGAGCCGCGGAGCGGTGAGCACGACGTTGCGGCGGTCCGCCTGCGTCGCCTGGATCAAGAGGTCAACCTGCACGTCATCGAGGAACTGGATGCCCACCGACAACGCCGGGTTGTTGGCGAGAATCGTGGCCGCGAAGGAATCGGATCCGAAGCCGCCCAGGAGATCAACCAGATTGAACGAATCCTGCGAGAAGTTGATGGGCGAGAAGCCCTCGGTGGGCCGGATGGGCGGGCCGACAGGACCCGTGATGTACGTGATGTCGGTCGGGGGCGGGCCGCCGGTCGGAATGCCGAATTGCTGCCCGAACGCGATCTGATTGGAGAAGGCGTTGGTCTGCGAGAACGAGTCGAAGATCAGGGGGTCCTTCAGGCGGCCGTTGCCGGTGAAGAAATCGCCCAGATGGAACAGGGGATCGACCGCCTTGGCCTGATCGAAGGCGGTGTCGTTGGTGTTGAAGAACAGGTCGAGGTCGAACCCGATCTTCTCGAACCAGTTCATGTCCACCGTGAGGAATCGCGTTTCGATGTTGATCTGCAGGGCGCGAATCTCGCGGAGCTGGCTGAGCAGCCCCTGGATGTTCTGATGGTTCCGGGGCGTCTGGGTGATGACGAGGTTGCCGTTGTACTCCGACAGGCGCCCGGTGTCGCCCCCGAAATCCGCCCAGCCGTCGGGGTCGATGTTGTTCTGAACCAGATTGATGAGCTGGTCCACGAGAGCTTCGCGCGATTTCTCGGGATCCTCCGCCGGATCGCGGAAGAACTCGCTCGCCCCGCCGAAGGGCCGATCCGCCTCGGGATCGGTGGCGCGATAGGGGTTCGAGGAGAACGCGCCGGCGTTCATGTTGGCGGCGGCCCGGTTGGCGCCCTTGTTGAGGACATCCTCAAGATCGTTCAGGGGAGCATCGTCGAAGTAGGGAACCTCGAAGAGCAGGTCGCGGATGTCGTACACGAGGGTGACAACGTGCTGGCGGATGGCCTCTTCGCTGGAGATCACGACCAGGCCGTCCTGGATCGCGTAGCGGGGCGTCGAGATGTTGTCGCCGCCAAGCTGTCCCAGCACATGGTCGAGCACGGTGTGCACCGGCACATCGCGCATCGCCATGGTCACGCGGTCATCGGGCTCCACGCCGATGAACGAGAGGTTCTTCCAGTCCGGCTGGATATTGACGGAGGTGACGGTCTGAAGGAACTGGACGACCTGCGCGAGACTGTTGTTGTCAAACTCGACGCTGGGGAGCTCGGTTTCGAGGGCCATGGCCACGCGGCGGTTGGCCTCGTTGTCGAGGAAGCCGGCCGCGGAAGTTCGCAGGATCGAAAGCGAAGGCCAATCCTGCGGATACTGCATGAGGCCGGTGGTGGAACGCGCCCCGGGCCCGAAATTGGGCCGCGGCGCGATCGAGGCCTTGCGGTTGTCCTCGTTCTGCCAGGTATAGCTGAACTCGCGCTCGCGCTCCGTGGTCATATATGACTGCCACATGTGGGCGGTCTGAATGGCGTCGCGAAGGGCGAGGGCGACGGAATTGCCCTCATCGAGGAAGAGGATGTGATCGATGGTCTGGAGCGCCTCTTCGTACTTGCGCTCCATCTGATTGTCGCGGACCTGGAGCAGGAGCTGGCGAATCTGGGCCTCGCGGGCCTCGCGGGCCTCCTGCTCCTCGCGCTGCTGCTGGCGTCGCATATCTTCCTGGATTCGAGCCAGCTCCGCCTGCTCATGCGCTTCCCTGGCGACATCGATCTGATTCATGAGCTCCTGGGCCCTGTCAGTTCGCTCGGTGTACTGCGATTCGCTCAGATGAATTCGCGCCGACTGGAGGCGAATGTTGGCAGTCAAAATCGTGTTGTGGGCCTCCTGGAACTGGTCCTGCTCGAGCAGGGCCACGGCATTCTGATAACCGGCGTCGAACTCCGCCATGGCCCTTTGTGCAAGGAGGGCCTCTGTGCCCTGCACATCTTCAAGCCGGCCCGCCTCGTCGAGCCGCGAGAGGGCATCGGTGAGGCCGGATTCGGCCTGGACGCGGAGCTCGCGATTGGCTTCATCGTCGCCGAAGAAGTTGATGGCGGCGGAGTAGGCATCCGCGGCTGCCTGCCAGCGGCCGGCCTCCATATGGGCCTCGGCTTCGGCAAGTGCGGCTTCGCCGCGAGCGCGGTCGCTCATCTCCTGCTGATCATCCTGCACTTCACCCGCGCCTTCATCCTGCGGGAAGGGGGCCGGCGACATCGCGTACGCCGAAACGCTCAGGAACAACGACGGAATTCCAAGCCCGACAAAAAGGGCGGGAACACGCTTTCGCATTTCAACCAAAGACATGCGTTCCTCTCCATGCGCGACGGCCGGGCGCTTGGCCGGTTCGCTCAATGATGATCGCATTTGTGGGTGACAGCCGGTCCCGGCGCCGCGACGAGCGGCCGCCGCCATCACCCACCCTCTCCACTGGACAAGCGGGCAGCCTAACCCGGGCGGAAATGGAACGCAAGGGCCACAGGACCCCGAAGTTCACCAGAATAGTGATTTCGACGCGGTCACACTTCCATTAGCCCCGGCCTTAGGCCGGGGGCTGATCGGCGAATTGCTCATGCATTGTCTTCGACCCCCCGGCAGAGCCGGGGGCTAATGGGCGGATACGGGAAGCGCTGACCATGGCCGCATCGAGGGGCCGCTTTGTCCGCATCATCTCGATGAAGCAGTCGAAGAGGTAGGAGGAATCGTGCGGGCCGGGGGAGGCCTCGGGGTGGTATTGCACCGCGAAAACCGGCCTGGTGCGGTGGCGGAACCCGGCAAGGGTGCCGTCGTTGAGGTGGATGTGCGTCGCCTCCAGACCAGCGCTCGCGAGGGTAGCGGGGTCCACCGCAAACCCGTGATTCTGACTGGTGATCTCGATGCGCCCCGTCAGCAGGTTGCGAACCGGCTGGTTGGCTCCGCGATGGCCGAACTTCAGCTTGAAGGTCTTCGCGCCGAACGCAAGGGCCAGCAACTGGTGCCCGAGGCAGATGCCGAAGGTCGGCACCTCCCCCGCTACCTCGCGCAAGGTCTGGATGGTCTCCGTCACGGCGTCGGGATCGCCGGGCCCGTTGGAAATGAAGAGGCCATCAGGTTTGAACCTCAGGATATCCACGGCCGATAACGTGTGCGGAACGACCCGGACCGAGCAGCCGCGCTCGGCGAGGTGGCGATAGATGTTTCTTTTGGCCCCGCAGTCAATTGCCAGGACACGATAGGTCGCGCAAACGTCGGGCTCGTGGACTTGTGGACTTGTGGACTTGTGGATTTGTCTCGGCTCAATCGTCCACTCGCCCAGCCCCTCGCACCAGTCGGAGGTTTCCTTGGGGCTGACCGCACAGGCGAGATTCTGCCCCGCCATGGGCGCACTCGCTCGTGCAATCTCGACAAGTTCCTCATCGCTGACGGATGGATCACAGGAGATGACGCCGCGCATCGCGCCCCCCGTGCGCAGCCGCCGCACCAGCGCGCGGGTGTCGATGGCTTCGATGCCGAGGATGCCATGCTCGCGCAGCCAGGATGACAGATCGGTCACTGCTCGATAGTTCGAGGTGACGCGCGAGAGTTCACGGATCACGAACCCAGCCACCTGCGGCCTGGGACTTTCGACATCCTCGCGCGCAACGCCGTAGTTGCCGATCTGCGAGGCGGTCATGGTGAGAATCTGGCCCGCGTAGGAGGGATCCGTCAGCGCCTCCTGGTAGCCGGACATGGCCGTGTTGAAGACGACCTCGCCTGTCGAAGTGCGGGGTCGATCGCAGGCGCCGAAGCCTGTTCCATGAAAAACGGTCCCATCCTCCAGCGCAATCCGCGCGGGGGGACTGGACATCGTCGATCCGTTCTTCTGTTGCATCAAAGTAAATCATACGCAGGTGAAGGATGAGAGTGAAAACGATGTCATTTGCACGATCAAAGCCCACCCCGTGCATGGGGTGGGCTTTGATCGTGAAAGTCCGGATTGACCTCTATACTGCGCTTCGTGAAGACGCTCTTCGAGCTTGAGCAGCGCGCTGCCGAGGATGGAGTCATCCTCACGGCGCAGATCGTGGTCGAGCGCGGGATCGATCGATTCCCTGACGGATTGACGTACCTTGTTCCCGAGGAACTCGCCGACCTTGAGCCGGGCGAGCGGGTGATCGTGCCGCTGGGGCGGGGCGACAAGCCCGCGGCGGGGTATGTCATAGAAACGCAAAAACGCACCTCACCGAAGGTCCCGCGAAGCGGCAACGCACAAACGCACAAACCGGAGAGGAAGGACGCCGGACCTGACGACCGAAGGGAGGAAGGTCCGGGTCGCACGTCCAATCGTCAATCGTCAACCGTCAATCGTCAATCTTTGAAGTCGATCCTTCGGCGAGACGAAGCCCACCATCGTCTGCCGCGCGAGCTGGTGGAGCTGGCGCGGTGGATCAGCGGGTACTACGTCACGCCGCTGGGCATGGTGATGGCGAGCATGCTGCCGGGGCCCGTGAAGCGCGACATCGGCCGGGTGATGCGGGTGATGGTGGATGTGGCGGGGCGAGACGCCCCGCCTACCCAAACGGGGACGCCCGGCGTCCCGCCGGGCAGTCCGGGTCGTCCAAGTTCGCTTGCCGCTGCAGGTCCGGAACTTGTCCAGCGCAAGCATCATCTGCCTCACTGGGAACTTGGCGGCAGCACCTACCACATCACGACGTCGTTGCAATTGGGTGTGACAGGTCTGAGCAATGAAGAACGCCAGATCGTCCTCGACGCCTGCACGCACTGGCATTCACGCTGGTATCAGCTGCACATCTGCTCGGTCATGCCTGACCACTTGCACATGCTGCTGACGCCGCTGGACCAGGCGCCGGGCAAATGGCATTCTGTCCCGCGCATTCTTCACAGCATCAAGAGTTTCACATCCCACGAGATCCACCGACTGCGCGGAACAAGTGGCTCGATCTGGCTGGGTGAGTACTACGACCGCATCATCCGTAACGAAAAGGACTTCTTCGAGAAGTGGACCTACATCTGGGAAAACCCGCTGCGAGCGGGACTCGTGACGGCTGCTGAGGACTATCCATTTACCTTCGCGGGCGAGACGTTTGAGGAGCGGGCGACCCTGACGGCCCGGCGGGACGCCGGGCGTCCCCAGTCAAAACTCCAGCGCGCGGTCCTTGAACTCGTTCCATCTCTTCCGCCAGACCAGCGCCCCGTGGAGATCCACGACCTCGCCAGACGCGCCGGCCTCAAGACGCTCGGCCCCATCAAGACTCTCATCAAAAAGGGCCTGCTGTCATCGACCACCCGAACCAGCGTCGAGGCCGAGTGGGCCGGCCAGGCCATCGACCGCTTCATTCCTGCGAAACTGACGGACGATCAGTCGCGCATTCTCGACGAGATTTCTCCCGCCCTCGCGCAGGGCTTCTCGACGCATCTCATCTTCGGCGTCACCGGCTCGGGCAAGACCGAGGTCTACATCCGCCTGATCGAGCAGGTGATTGCCCGCGGCAAGGTGGCTCTCATGCTGGTGCCGGAGATCGCGCTCACGCCGCAGACGGGCGGGCGCCTCATCGGCCGGTTTCCGAACCACCGCGTGGCCGTCCTGCACTCGGGGCTCACACCCGCGCAGCGCAATCAGCAGTGGACCATGGTGGCGGAGGGACGCGCGGACATCATCCTCGGCGCGCGCTCCGCGGTCTTCGCGCCAATCCCCGAGGATCGACTCGGCCTCATCATCGTCGATGAGGAGCACGACTCATCCTACAAGCAAGACCAGCAGCCGCGCTACCACGGCCGCGATGTGGCCATCCGCCGGGCCCAGATGAGCGACTGCCCGATCCTCCTTGCGAGCGCGACACCATCGCTGGAATCGTGGTTCAACGCGCGGAACGAAGCGAACGCCCACGGCGTGCACGCCGTCGGCTTTGAGCGCGAAACCCACGTGCATCGTGTTTCCTATTTCCTCCACCGCATGATGCACCGCATTCCGGGGACGTCGCTGCCCAAGGTGACAATCGTCGATTTCCGCGCCCAGATGCGGGCGCGGCGGGACCGCGCGCGCATCCACCTGATCGGGCCGGTCCTTGAAAACGAAATCCGGCGCACGCTGGATGAGAATCACCAGGCCCTCTTGCTCCTCAATCGGCGCGGCTACGCCAACTTCGTGGCCTGCCCGGACAACGTGCGCTGCAACTGGGTGATGCAGTGCGAGCACTGCGACACGACGATGGTGCTGCACCGCGACCGCTCGATTCCCACCGGCGGATTCGTGCGCTGCCACCATTGCCTCGCCGAGCAGCAGGTTCCCCGCCAGTGCCCGCAATGCGGCAAGAAGGTCGTCAACTTCGGCCTTGGCACGCAGCGCGTCGAGGATGAACTGAGCGCGATGTTCCCTGAACTGATCGAAGGATCGACGATGATGCGCGTCGATTCCGACACCATGAGTTCGGCCGCGAGTTTCCACGATGTGCTCGGCCGGTTCGCGCGCAATGAACTCAAACTTCTCATCGGCACGCAGATGATCGCGAAGGGACTGGACTTCCCGAACGTGCGGCTGGTGGGAGTGATCAACGCGGATACCGCGCTCAACCTGCCGGACTTCCGCGCCTCGGAGCGCACGTTTCAGCTTGTGAACCAGGTGGCGGGAAGGTGCGGGCGCGGAGCTGCGGCGGGCAAGGTGGTCGTGCAATCGTTTCAGCCGGGGACATCCGCGATTCAACTGGCGGCGAAGCACGATTACGACGGCTTCGCCGCGCTCGAACTGAAAACGCGCGTGGAGAGCGCGCTGCCGCCGGTGACGCGCATGGCCCGCATCATGATCCGGCACGAGGATCTGCCGACCTCGGTCGAAATCGCGACGGAACTGGCGAGTCGATTGCGGGGGTTGATTGATGATTCCCCCTCCCTTCCAGGGAGGGGGTTAGGGGGTGGGTCCGACCGTGCGTTCACTTCAGGCGCACCACCCACCCCCCAACCCCCACCCGCGGTGGGAGGGGGAGGCCGGCGCATACGCCTCCGCGGCCCCGCCCCCTGCCCGATCTCGCGCATCGCGGGGCGATTCCGGCAGCAGATCGAGCTCATCGCGCCGACTGCAGGCGTGCTTCAGAATCTCCTTGCCGCCGCCCGCTCGCGCGGCTGGATCAAGTCCGATGCGCTGATGGCGATCGATGTCGATCCGTTAGCCCTTCTCTGATTGTGTTGAGGGAGTGAGGGAGAAGGGGAAGTGGCACAGGCATCCCGCTCCTCTGTAGAAACCATTGAAATCAGGGTGCCATGGGGTCGCCGCGGCGACCTTCGCTTGCCCGTGGCGTCTTTTCATTCGTGCGCCAAGTCACGGGCAAACCGGAGTTTGCCCATGGCACCCGGAGGGCTCTGGCATGGGAGATTCGCTCGAACCCGCCATTGGACATCCTGTCGCTCCATCGTCCAGCCGATTCTCCTGTGTAGAATCGCCTGATTGGCCGCTGCCTATACCCGAACAGCCGCCTCACCGAGGGAATTGACGAATCATGGCCCCGGATCGGCCGAACATCTCCATCGACTACTCCAACATTGATTTCGTGGAATCGATGCACCGGCGCTGGCTCGCCGACCCCGCAACCGTCGATGACCAGTGGCGGCGGTTTTTCGAGGGCTTCGACCTGGGACTGCGGCGCGCCGAGGAGCTTGAGACAGAGTCCCCAGTTTCCACTTCCACCGCGAAGCCCGCGGCGCCCACGCCGGGCGAACCATTCGCCGCGCCACCTCCCCCATCGTCCCGCGCCATCGACGTCGCCCATTCCAAGCAGGGCAAGGTCGATTCGCTGATCTACCACTATCGCGACATGGGCCACCTCGCCGCCGACCTCGACCCGCTGGGATCGGAGCGCCCGTTCCCTGAACAGTTGACACTCGAGTCCTTCGGCCTGCGGGATGGCGACCTTGACAGCCCTTTCGATCCCGGACAATTGCCGATCGACAATCCCTCATCCCTGCGGCAGATCATCGAAGTGCTGGAGGACACCTACTGCCGTCATATCGGCGCGGAGTACTTGCACATCCAGGACCGCGAGCAGTTGCGCTGGCTTCAGAAGCGGATGGAAAACGTGCGCAACCGTCCCGCGCTGCCGCCTCAGCACAAGCTGCGCATTCTCTCGCGCCTGATGCAGGCCGATGCGCTGGAGCGCTTCCTCGACACGCGCTACAAGGGCAAGAAGTGGTTTTCGCTCTCGGGCGCCGAATCGCTGATCTCGCTCCTCGACGAGATGGTCGAGCTCGGGCCCATCAACGGCATCGAGGAATACACGTTGGGCATGGCCCACCGCGGCCGCGTCAACGTGCTCGTCAACGTTCTCAACAAGACATACGAAGAACTCTTCACCGAATTCGCGGAGGCATGGCAGGAGGACTATGTCGAAGGCGGCGGGGATGTGAAATACCACCGCGGCTATTCCACCGACCGCAAGACCGACTCCGGCAACGACATCCGCCTGACCATGGCGAGCAACCCCTCGCACCTGGAGTTTGTCAATCCAGTGGTGCTCGGGCGCGCCCGCGCCAAGCAGCGGCTGCGGCGAAACGAGGCCCAGCGCGACAAGGTGGCGCCGATCCTGATCCACGGCGATGCGTCATTCCCGGCCCAGGGGATCGTGGCGGAGTGCTTCAACCTCATGAACCTCGACGGCTACCGCGTCGGCGGGGCAATTCACGTGGTCGTGAACAACCAGATCGGGTTCACGACCGATCCGCGCGATGCCCGCAGCGGGATGTACTGCACCGACATCGCCAAGATGGCCAGCGCCCCCATCTTCCACGTCAACGGCGACGACCCGGAGGCGTGCGCCTGCGTGGCCCGTCTCGCCGTCGAATATCGCCAGGCATTCAAGAATGATGTCGTGATTGATCTCTGGTGCTATCGCAAATACGGCCACAACGAAAGCGACGAGGCGTCGTTCACCCAGCCGCAAATGTACGACGCGATCGCGCGCAAAATGCCCGTCTTCGACATCTACGCCGAGCAACTCGCGCGCGAGGGCGTGATTTCGAAGGACGATGTCGCAGCGCGGCGCGAAGAATTGAAGGAGAAGATGGACTCGGCGCAGACGCGCTCGAAGGACAACCCCGTCGATCCCACACCCATGCCCTTCGCGCGCAACTGGCAGGGCCTGCGCGGCGATTATGTGGAAACTCCCGCGCCCAGCGCGGCCTCGCGCGAGGCGCTGCTCAAGGTCAGCAGAGCCCTGGGAACGGTGCCCCGCGATTTCACGCCTCATCGAAAACTCGTCAAGCTCCTCGAAGCTCGGGGCCACGCCGTTGAGAATGACGAGCCCCTCGACTGGGCCATGGGCGAGCTGCTGGCCTACGGAACGCTCCTCCTCGACGGCCACGCGGTGCGGTTGACCGGCCAGGATGTCGAGCGCGGCACATTCTCGCATCGCCACGCGGTGCTGTTCGACGCCACGAACGGCAAGGCGCACGTGCCGCTCAATTCGATCGATCCGAAACAGTCGAAGTTCTGCATCCATAACAGCCCGCTCTCGGAGCAGTCGTGCGTGGGATATGAATACGGTTATTCGCTGGCTGACCCGCAGATGCTGATCGTGTGGGAAGCGCAATTCGGCGATTTCGTCAACGGCGCGCAGGTGATCATCGATCAGTTCATCGCGTCCGCGGAGATCAAGTGGCAGCGGCATTCAGGGCTGGTCCTGCTCCTGCCGCACGGGTATGAGGGCCAGGGGCCCGAGCACTCTTCCGCGCGCATGGAGCGCTTCCTGCAACTGTGCGCCGATGACAACGTGCAGGTGGTGTACCCAACCACGTCAGCCCAGATGTTCCACGTGCTGCGAAGGCAGTTGAAGCGCGACTTCCGCACGCCGCTCATCATCATGACGCCCAAGAGCATGCTGCGGTTGAAAGACGCCATGAGCCCGGTCAGGGATTTCACCGAAGGCTCCTTCCGCCGCGTGATCGACGATGGCTCGATTGCGGATGCGGCGGGGGTCGAGCGCGTGATCTTCTGCTCCGGCAAGATCTACTACGAGCTGGTGCAGGAGCGCGAGAAAGCCGGCCGCCAGAAGGATGTCGCGCTCGTCCGGCTCGAGCAGCTCTACCCCTTCCCCAATGCCGAGATGGATCATCTCCTTGCCCGCTACGACAACGCGGAAGAGCTGCTCTGGGTCCAGGAGGAGCCGATGAACGCGGGGGCGTTCCGCTTCGTCGAATCGGTGCTGCGCGAAGATCACGAGGTCGAGGTCGTCTATGTCGGCCGGGATTCCAGCGCCACACCCGCGGTGGGATCTTCGAAAATTCACGCGACCGAGCAGGCGGAGATCCTGGCCCAGGCGCTCGCCCCTTTTGAGGACGAGGCGAATGAGGCCAAGACGCGGGGAGCTGCTTCCGCAGCGGGGCGGGACGCCCACGAAGCGGGAATCGAGTCAGGCAACGGCGCGCCCGAGTCGAAATCCGGCAAGCGCAAGGATGCCAAGAAGCCGAAGAAGAAGGAAAAGCGCGAACCCGCCGCGGCCCGCCGGTGAAGGAAGTGATGAGTGATTAGCGATTAGCGATTAGTGATAGTGATTAGCGACATCAATTTCTTGACCTGTTTACCTCTTCGCCCCTCAGCTCCTCACTTCATCACTTCATCACGTCACCCTTCATCACTTCATCACTTCATCACTCTTCCCTCCCACCTCATGCCTGTCGAAGTCACCATCCCCTCGCTCGGCGAATCGATCACGGAAGTCGTGCTGTCGAAGTGGCACAAGCAGAGCGGCGACTGGATCGAGAAGGATGAGAACCTCTACGAGATCGAATCGGACAAGATCACGACCGATGTTCCTTCCAGCGATGCGGGCGTGGTGACCCTGGCGGTGAAGGAGGGCGCGGAATTGCCCATCGGCGCTGTGATCGCGAAAATCGACACCAAGGCGCCGCGACCTAACGGCGCGACCTCGAAGGGGAAGAAACCCGAGAAGAGTCCGCAGTCATCCGATGCGCCATCGACCCGCGAAGCCGCCGCGCCCACGCGGCGCACGGGTGTGGAACAGGCGCATGATGGCGCATCCACATCCGGGGGCGCGGGTCGCGCCACCCCGGTCGCGCGTCGCATCGCGGAAGAGAAGGGAGTCGATCTCGGGCAGGTGCGCGGAACAGGACCATCGGGTCGCGTCACGAAGGATGACGTGCTCGCAGCATCGAATCGAGCAGGCGACAAGGTCGTATCGCGCGCGACACCCGCTCCAACGCTTGCGCCTCCGCAACGATCAACCTCCGAGCGCAACTCGCGGCGCGAGAAGATGTCCAAACTCCGCCAGAAGATCGCCGAGCGGCTGGTCCACGCCAAGAACTCGACCGCAATGCTCACCACGTTCAACGAATGCGACATGAGCGCGGTCATGGCCCTGCGCGCCCAATACAAGGACGCGTTCGAGAAGCAGTACGGCATCGGGCTGGGCTTCATGTCGTTCTTCGTCAAGGCGTGCGTGTCGGCCCTGCACAGGTTCCCGCGCGCCAATGCATATCTCGACGGATCGGAGATCGAGTACCACGATTTCGTGGATATTTCAGTTGCAGTCAGCACGGAGCGCGGCCTGGTGGTGCCCGTGGTGCGCGATGCGGATTTGATGGACTTCGCGGAGATCGAATCCGCCATCCGCGCGCTGGCCATCAAGGCCCGCGACGGCGATCTCACGATGGATGACATCACGGGCGGGACGTTCACCATCACCAACGGCGGCATCTACGGCTCGCTGAATTCGACTCCCATTCTCAATCCGCCCCAGTCGGGAATTCTGGGAATGCACGCGATCAAGAAGCGGCCGATCGAGGACCCGCAGACCCCCGGAACAATCGTGCTGCGGCCGATGATGAACATCGCGCTGTCGTACGATCACCGCATCATCGACGGCGCGGAGGCGGTCTCCTTCCTCGTGCACGTGAAGGAGACGATCGAAATGCCGGGAAGGTTGCTGCTGGGAATCTGAAACCACAGATGCACGCAGATTCACACGGAAGAAGACCCCCCTCTCCCTCCGGGAGAGGGCTGGGGTGAGGGAGAAGAAGAACACGCGCCCGACTGCACTGCAACGCCCACGGATCACAATCCGTGGATTCTTTCGTTGATGGATGATGATTGCTGATACACTTTCGGCATGACGCGCGCGCAGCGGATCATCTTGATCGTGGGAGCGGCCTTTATGGCGTGGTTGCTTCACGTCCTCTTTGTTGAATGGAGCTCGACGGCACCTCGGAACCACCGAAATGCCATCTTCGTGTTGGGTGAAGAACAACAAGGTTTCGGAATGCACATTGAATATCGCACAGATCCAACCACAGGGGTACTTCTGGGACTCATCGGTCCACCGATCCTCTTGGTCTGGGCGATCTATCTCGCTGCAGGCATCAAAGACCATTCCCGCCGCGAGCGCGGCCAGTGCCTTCGCTGCGGCTACGACCTGAAATTCAAGTACGAATCCGGCTGCCCGGAGTGCGGCTGGCGGCGCACGTGATACTCACTCCGGCTCGATGCTCGATTCAACCTGCTGCAAGCGCGCCTGCAATGCCTCGGGAAGTGCGCTTCGAACCCCCGCGTCGATAAGACCAACTTTGAACAGGTCGGCAATGTGGACGCGGTCGATGTCGCGAAACGATGTGAGTTTCATCCGGATAAGCGCGGGCAGATCGAGCACCGCGAAGCCGGAGGGATCGCGCACAATTTCATCCACCGCCGGCGCGGATTCCGAGTATGACGGCCTTACCTTTGCCCCCGCCCACACCAGGTGCACACCCGCGCGGCGGCTGGGCTCTTCAGGATCGGTGAACAGCACCAGCGAGCCCAGATCTTCGCGCACGAAACCGAGATCGGCCATGACTTTCGTGATGCGATCCAGATCGCGGCGCTCGACAAGGAGATCGACATCCCTGGTCGCGCGGGTGGCGCTGGGATCGACCCGGCCGACCCACGCCGCCACCGCGTTGCCGCCGATGACCGCGTAGGGAATCCCCGCGCTTTCGAGCGCGCCGGTCACCTCGCGCAGCCGGCGTTCGACGCGCTCAACCGCCATGATGTAATCCCGAAACGAGGTCGAGGCCATGCTGGGTGATTCTATTCGAGAATTGAGCCACAGATGAACACAGATGAACAGGCTCTGTAGAAATGCTTGTCCTGGTGTGCCATGGGCAAGCGCTTCGCTTGCCCGTGGCGGCTCTTGCCGGGCGCCCAGCCACGGGCAAACCGGAGTTTGCCCATGGCACCCCGGAGGGTTTCAACAGAGCCAGATGAACACTGATGGATCGAATTGATGAGACCACAGCGTAACCAATCACCAGATCACCACTTCGTCAAATAGCCAAATCTCCATCTGTGTTCATCGGTGTTCATCTGTGGCTATTTCCCCCCACGGCAGGTGGTCGAGATCGACATTGCCTCCCGACAGAATCAACCCGATCGACGTGATCTCATCCGAGCGGTCGAGCAACTTGAACTGCTCTGAAAGCACGGCAGCGAGAACGGTGGCGCTGGACGGCTCGACGATGATCTTCATCCGCTCCCAGATGAGACGCATGGCGTCAACAATCTCTTCATCGCTGACCGTAATGATCTTCTCGACGTGGGCGCGGATGATGTTGAAGGTGCGCTCGCTGAGCGACGTCAGCAGGCCATCCGCGATCGTGCGGGGCGACGTCTGGGGAATGATGCGGCCGGCGGCGAGGGATCTCGCCGCATCATCCGCGCCCGAGGGTTCCGCGGCGAAGATGCGGATTGTCGATTGATGATTGTTGATTGACGATTGTTGATTGGATTCATGCCCGCGCACCGCGATGCAGGTGCCGGAGATGAGGCCCCCACCGCCCACGGGCGCCATGATGGCATCGAGCAAATCTCCCCCTCCCTTCAAGGGAGGGGGTGAGGGGGTGGGTTGAGCGATTGGGCGAGCATGCAGACTTGGATACTCGACCCCCCTCCTCACCTCCCCCCAGAAAGGGGGGAGGAACTCGCGCGCTGCAACTTGTTCCAGCAACTCCAGCGCGCAGGTCCCCTGCCCCGCGATCACATCATCGTTGTCGAACGGATGAATCAAGGTCGCGCCGGTGCGCTGCATGACGTCCGCGGCGGTGGATTCGCGGGCCTGCAATGTCGGCTCGCACTCGTAGATGGTGGCGCCGTAACCGGCCACCGCGCGCTTCTTCACCCCGGGCGCGGTGCGCGGCATGACGATGTGGGCGGCAATGCCGCGCATTCTGGCCGCGAGGGCCAGGGCCTGGGCGTGGTTGCCGGAGGAATGCGTGACCACGCCCCGCTTTGCGACATCCTCCGGCAGCTTGAAGACCGCATTGCACGCCCCGCGAAACTTGAACGCGCCCACCTTCTGAAAGTTCTCGCACTTGAAGAAGAGCTGGTGGCCTGCGATCTCATCAATCGCGCGGCAGGTCATGACCGGCGTGCGATGAACGAAGGGCGCGATGCGCTCGCGCGCTTCCAGAATGTCGGCAAATTTGACTGTCCCGCTCATCGAATTCACCACAGAGGGCACCACGTTTCGTGGTATCGGGACACGGAGAAGTCACGGAGAGTAGCACAGAGAGGAGAAAAAACTCACATCTGGAGAACTCTCTATTCTCTCCCTCTGTGAATTCTCAGTGGCTTCTCTGTGACTCTGTGGTGAGTGGTCTGCCCCCAGCGCTCCCTTTGGTCGCGGCTACACGTTCTGCAGCGAGAGGGCGTGAAGGCGCGAGACCACTTCCTCGACGTTCTCGCGCGAATTGAAGGCGCTGATGCGGAAGAAGCCCTCACCCATTTTGCCGAAGCCGCTGCCGGGGGTGATGACCACGTTCGCCTCTTCCAGCATGCGGTCGAACATCTGCCACGAGGTCAGTCCATCCGGGCACTTCACCCAGACATACGGCGCGTTGATGCCGCCGTAGACGTCGAGGCCGATCTCCGCGCACGCCTCGCGGAGAATCTTCGCGTTGCCGAGGTAGTGATCGATGAGCGCGCGAACCTGTTTCTTGCCATCGCTGGTGTACAGCGCCTCCGCGGCCCGCTGCACCGGGTAACTCACACCGTTGCTCTTGGTGGACCATCGCCGCATCCACAGCCGGTGCAGATCGACCTTCTCGCCGGTCGAAGTTGAACCCGTCAGGTCCTTCGGCAGCATTGTGTAGCCGCAGCGCAAGCCCGTGAATCCGCCGTTTTTCGAGAAGGAATGAAACTCGATGGCGCACTTGCGCGCGCCGGGAATTTCGTAGATCGAATGCGGCAGCGTCGCATCCGTGATGTACGACTCGTAGGCCGCATCGTAGAGGATGATCGCTTCGTGCTTGAGCGCGTAGTCCACCCACTCCTTCAGTTGCGCGTGGCTGATGGTTCCGCCGGTGGGGTTGTTGGGATAGCAGAGGTAGATGATGTCGAGGTGAACCCCCGCCCCCGGACGCGGCACATCGGGAACGAAGCCATTCTCCGGCGTGGCGGGGAGATAGACGATGCTTTCGTATCGGCCTTCGTTGTCGGCGGGGCCGGTGTGGCCGGCCATGACGTTGGTATCGACATAGACGGGATAGACCGGGTCGGTGATGGCGATGGTGTTGGCCTGGTGGCACGGGTCTCCCGGCCCGTGCGGGTGCTTCCCTGCGACCTCGCACTGGTCTGGAGACCAGTGCCACCGAGGAGGTGCGAGGATGTCGAGAATCGCGCCGCAGTCCACCTTCGAGCCGTCGGAGAGAAAGACTTCATCAACCGCGATGTCGAGACCTCGCGCTCGAAAATCGTTCTGCGCAATCGCTTCGCGCAGCCAGGGATAGCCGGTCGCCGGGCCGTAGCCCTTGAAGGTTTCGCGATGGGCCATGTCATCGATAGCGCGGTGCATGGCCTCGATGGCGGCGGGCGGCAGGGGCTCGGTCACATCGCCGATGCCGCAGCGGATGATGCGGCTGGCACGATCGGAATGTTTGATAGCAAACGCTTCCACCCGCCGCGCGATCTCCGGGAACAGATATCCCGCCTGAAGCTTGAGGTAATGGTCGTTGATGAGAGCCATGGGAAAACGCACAAACGTACAAACACGTAGAAACACGCAGAAACCCAACCCGGACCTGCGAGGGGTCCCCAATCGCGATCGATCGCGATTGAGGTCCCCCCTCAGGTCTGGCGTCTTTCAATGCTCAACACTCTATTCTCTCTCTGTGCCTCTGTGCGGCTCGACTGAGCTCGCCGAAGTCCTCAGTGGTTGCATTTCCTTCACGCCCGCAACCGGAACGCGCTGGCGGGGGGAAAGTTTCGCAGCACGACGCGCCTTGACCCGTTGTAGCGGCGGTCCATCGCCTTGGCCAGGGCGATCCGCCGCCGCACGCGCCCGCGCTTCCGGCCGCGGAACCACATCATCTTGACCGCCTTCATGCCGAAGTATTCGAAGTACATCAGCTCGCCGCCTTCGCGCAGCAGCGACATCATCCGGCGGAAGATGCGGCTGACCTCGCTGAGCGGAAAATTGTTGAAGGGCAGCCCGCACACGATGTAGTCGTATTCGCCGTCGACCGGCGCGGTCTGAATGGCGTGATTGTGCAAATGAACGCTGATCTGAGGATGGGCTGAGATGAACTCGTCGAGGAGCTCGCGCTGCAGGCGCCTGCTGAAGGCAGGATTGATCTCGACGATGTCGAACACATCGCCCGGCTTCAGGGCGTGCATGATGCGCTTTGTGAACGCGCCGGTGCCGGGGCCGACTTCGAGCACGCGCTTGGGTCCCTTGTGCCGTCGGAGTGATTCGGTCATCACGCGGGCGAGGGCGGGGGAGGAGGGCGCGATCGCGCCCGTGGTTCGATAGTGTTTCACCGCCTGGCCGAGGAATCCGATCATGGGTCACCCACATTGGGGACGCCCGGCTTCCAGCCGGGCCGGTTTCAGAGCGACGCCACGGCTGCCCGGCGAGGCGCCGGGCGTCCCAGTCTTACGCCGCCGACGCGGCCGGCGCGGTGGTGTTCTTTTCCGCCAGCTCGACGAGGCCATCAAAGGTCGCCGGCTCGTGGATTGCCAGCTCGCTGAGCATCTTGCGATTCAGCAGCACATTCGACCGCTGCAGCCCGTTGATGAAGCGGCTGTAGCGCGTGCCGCGCATCCGGCAGGCGGCGGAGATGCGCGTGATCCACAGACTGCGGAACTCGCGCTTGCGGGCCTTGCGGTCGCGCAGGGCATATCGGCCGGCCCGCATCACCGCGACCTTGGCCTGCTGCTTGCTGCGACTCTTGGTTCCGTAATAGCCGCGTGCTTCGCGAAGCAGCTTGCGGCGTGCCTGAGTTCGGGCGGAGCCCTTGCGGACGCGTGGCATGTCTCAAAACTCCTGTGCGCTCTGGCGGGGGTTCACTCAACGAGAGTCAACGCTTGACCCGGCGAGCAGAACGGAGGGATTGTCGATTGACGATTGCTGTGTTGGCGAAAGGTCGCTTGCGGTTTCGCGACCCGTGGCCCCGGCGCGACCGCCGGTCGCGGCTTTATGAAGTAGTCTCCGATTCTTTATCGTTTTCCTGAGTCTTCTTTGCTTCTTTCGCGGCTTTCTCGCGTTCTGAATTCTCGGCGGAGCGGATCTTGCGGTGGAGCATCAATTCGAGCCGCGCCATGTCCGGACCTTTGGCGTACTTGGCCCGGCGGTAGCCGCGGATGCGATCGGAGCTCTTGGCGCTCTTGAGGTGGCGCTGGCCGGCGTGGCCGACTTTCACCAATCCGGACTTCGTGATCCGGATGCGCTTCAGCAACCCCTTGTGCGTCTTGTTCTTGGGCATGAAAACCGCTCCATTTCTTTGGGAGGGAAGGATAGGGTGAAAAGTCCACAAGTCCACAAGTCCACAAGTCCACAGGTCCACAGGTCCACAGGTCCACAGGTCCACAGGTCCACAAGTCCAAAGGAATGGGACAGCTCCATTGGTCCGGGCAATCATGTGAAGTGCCACCGATGAAAGAAAAGAGCCCATCGGGCTCCTGATGCGGACCCGTGGATTTTTGGATGTGGACTTGTGCCGCTCAGTGCGCCAGGAACGCGTCCTGAAGCGTGGTGGGCGCATCGCCCGGCTCGAAGGTGCGCTGACCGCGGATCAGCCAGATGTTGTCATCGTCGCCGACCAGCGGTTCGGGCAGCCAGACCACGGAGCCGTCGGTCCAAAGGACGTTTTGGCCGCGCCGGCTGTGGTTTTCGGAATTGGCGATGAAGGGATTGATGGCGTCGCCCGTGTCGCGGGCGTCAATGACGGGATTGCGGTCGCCCAGGACCGGCATGCGCTCCGTTCCCAGCCATGTAAAGGGAACTCCCGCGGCGATCACCTGCCGGCTGTATCCGCCACCCAGCGCGTGGCCTGGGCAGTTGGCATGCCCCTGATCGCAGTAGTTGTGCTTGGAAAGGACGTAAGGATCGGGCCAGAAGGAAACTCCCGCCTTGGCGTAACCGGCGGGAGCGATCGGAATGCGACCCTGGAAATCACGCGCGTACAGCTCGAATCCCTGCGCGAGGGCGCGAAGGTTGTTCTTGCAGCCGGCGTCGATCGCCTGCTGGCGAACCTGCCCCAGCACGACTGACCCCAGGGCGATTCCGATCAGCAGCACCGCCGCAATCGAGACGAGGTCGGGCATTCGGATGCGCCAGCCGCGGTCAGTAGGCTCCACCATCGACAGCCCGAAGGCGCGCTCGTGCCGCTGGGCAAGATCAACGCCGCGCCGCACGCGCAGCACGGTGGCGTGGACCAGCGCATCATCCGCATCCTCGACGGGATAGTCGTCCATGAGGGTAAAGACGGACATGAGCGCCTCCACCCTGCGGCGCTCATCCGCATTCACGTGCTGGAGTTTGCCGGGATCAAAACCGGATTCGACCAGCAGATCGAGCAGCCGCGCATCCTCGCGCGAAAGCTCACTGCGATCCTCATGATCATGCTCATGTTCGCTCATGACACACCCTTGTCCTGAACCCGGGCTGCCCGCCACCCTTTGGCAAAGGCGGCGACGGCTGCGTGCAGACGACTCTTGACGGTCCCCAGGGGGATCTTGAGGGCATCAGCGATCTGGTTGTAGCTCAGTCGCTGAAAATATGACAGAAGAAGAATCTCGCGCAAGTGCATGGGAAGCTCATCGACGACATTCTTGACCAGGCGGCTGCGCTCACTGTCCACGATGGGGGCATCGGGCGTGGGCAGATTGGCGTCGAGAAGGTCGATGAAATCGCCGCGATCATCCTCGCCTCCCACGCCTGCGTTGAGGGAAAGCGTGGTTCGCTTGGCGTTCTTGCGGTGGTAGTCGCGGGCCTTGTTGGCGGCGATGGTGAACAGCCAGGGCTTCAGGCGCCGCTCGACATCGAAGGTATCCGCGGAAAGATGAACCTGGAGAAACGTCTCCTGAAAGACATCTTCGGCGGCGGCCCGAGACCCCAGGAAGCGGATCAGGAAGTGCAGCAATTCATCGCGATAACGCTGGACCAACTGCTCGAAGGCGGCATGATCGCCCTGCCGATAGTCCTCCAGCAGCATCTCATCACTTCGATCGGCCACGGCCCGCCGCGCTCCTTGCACGCATTCACCCCAGGAACTGATCCTAGGCGAAGCGGCAGGCCGCCCGGACCGCGCCTCGGCCCGCCTCCACCCGAACGGCGAAAGAAAACCAGCGGCGGACAGTTGGAGCGGGATCGCGGTCATCGGCTTGACTTGCTACGCCCGGGCCGGGGTGCGGGTTTGGAAGTTCGTGTCTCTTTTTCACGATGTGGTACAGTCTGAACGGATTCGCGAGCGATAAAACGTGGGATGGTTTCCCCATTCCCCCATGGAACCCCTCGCCGGGGCAAGCCCGGCGGCTAAGGGTACACCTTCCCCATGCCTGTCCCCCTTTCCCAGATGTGGACCGTCGCGACCTACGTGATGCAGCAGAAGCTGCGGCGGCGGAAGCGGTACCCCCTGGTCCTGATGCTGGAGCCTCTCTTCCGCTGCAACCTGGCGTGCGCGGGGTGCGGGAAGATTCAGTACCCGGCCCACATCCTCAAGCGTCATCTTTCAGTCGAGGAGTGCCTGAAGGCGGTGGAAGAGTGCGGCGCCCCCATGGTGTCGATCCCCGGCGGGGAGCCGCTGCTGTACCCGCACATCGCGGAACTGGTGCGGGAGCTGGTCGCGCGTCGCAAGTACATCTACCTCTGCACCAATGCGATCCTCCTGAAGGAGAAACTCGAAGATGGATTGTTCCAGCCGAGCAAATATCTCACCTTCTCGGTGCACGTTGATGGATTGGAGGAGGAGCACGATTTCGCCGTCTGCCGGGCGGGAATCTATCAGAAGGCGATCGACGGGATTCGCGAAGCGGTCCAGCGCGGCTTCCGCGTGACGACGAACACGACGCTCTTCGAAGGCGCCGACCCCGTCGCGGTGCGCGAATTCTTCGATGCCATGATGGCGCTGGGTGTCGAGGGAATGATGGTGAGCCCGGGTTACGCCTACGAAAAGGCGCCCGATCAGCAGAACTTTCTCAAGCGCAAAGAAACGAACGAACTGTTCGAGATGATTCTCTCCAACCGTTCGAAGCGCCCGCGGACGCCGGACCTGACGACCGAAGGGAGGAAGGTCCGGGTCTCGAGCGGTCACAAGCGCTGGCGCTTCAACCAATCCCCGCTCTTCCTTGAATTCCTCATGGGGCTGCGCGACTACGAGTGCACGCCGTGGGGCAACCCCTGCTACAACCTCTTCGGCTGGCAGAAGCCCTGTTATCTGCTGCAGGATGGCTACGCGGATTCCTTCGAGGAGCTGATCGCGGAGACGGAGTGGGACAAATACGGCCGGGCTTCGGGCAACCCCAAGTGCCAGCAGTGCATGGTCCACTGCGGGTACGAGCCGACTGCGGTGAATCACACGTTCTCTTCGTTCGGCGGGATGTGGGGAACCATCAAGGCGATGGTGTTCAACACCTACGCGAACCCCGCGGCAATGAACAAGGTGGAGAAGATGAAGGATCAGCCCCGCGGTCCGCTGGCGCGGCTGGTGCAGTTGGGGTATGGGGAGGGTGTGAAGAGGGTGGGGTGATCTTCGCGTTGCGCCAGAATCGGAAATGAAAGAAGAATTAGATCTCAGAATCTCAGCAGCCGATGCCGCACTCCTGGAAAATCCTGATGAAGCACTCCTGCTTGGACTGATCATGAGTGATGGCGAGGTTCACCTGAAGGTGGCTGACGCCAACGAGACGCCAGGGCACTTCGAATGGATGAGTCGCGATAAGATTCCACCCGTATCGGTTCGCGGAGGATTCAGTCTCATCGTCAAGAGCGGGCAAATCACCCATCTGTTCAGATCATCTCGACTTAACGCGGCGTCAGATGGCTCGTTGAGGCGCGACCAGGTGAACGCGATCTTGAAGCTGGTTCCGGTGGCTGATATGGTGAAGGTGCTCTGATCACGTCATGAACCTTGAAGAAGCCATTTCGAACCTCCGAACAGGAAGCGACCTGGTTTCGCTTGCGGAATCGATCGGCGAGGTTGCTTCGAATCCCGACGCATCGCTTCGGGATATCGCGCTTGGCCTTCGCTATCCGGGCTTTGTCACGGAACAGGCGGCGATGGCCCTCTATCGTCGCTTCGCGCTTACCCTGCCGGCGAATCGGAATCTGCTTGTCGTCGATCACGAGTTCTGGTCTGAGCGAATCCGCATTGCCGAAACTCAGGAGCAGCGCGGACGGGCGGCCTAGCGCCCTATTTCAAATGCGCACCCATTCCGATTTTTCCGAAGGCGTGCAAGGCAAGTACGCGCGGCTCCTTGTATCATCCCCACACGAAAGGAGCCGCTCCCTCATGCAACAGATCAAGTTGTTCAAGAGCGTCGAAACCGAGATCGCCGGGCTGGAGGGCGAGATCAACACCTGGCTCAAGTCCAGCGGCGGCAGGATCGTCAACATCTTCGGCAACATTTCGCCTCAGACGCGCGGCAGCGGCGATCCGGTCGAACGGCGCTTTTCGCCCTCCGATATCTTCATTGCCATCGTGTATGAAAAGTAGGAACTCGTTCCGCCGCGGGTAAGGAAGTCTGAGGAGCGCCATGACCGGCTGGTGGATGCACAGCCTGTACGAGAGTTCCGGCGGGGCCGCCGCCGTGGTGTCGTGGACGTTCTGGGTCATCCTCTCCATCGTGCTGCACGAGCTGGCCCACGGGTGGGCGGCCCTGTGGCAGGGCGATGACACGCCGCGGCGAATGGGCCACATGACGTGGAACCCGCTCGTGCACATGGGGCCGATGTCGCTCCTGATGTTCGCAGCCATCGGCATCGCGTGGGGCCTGATGCCGGTCGACCCGAGCCGGTTCCGCTGGCGGCGGCGGGGACGGATCGTGGTTTCGGCGGCGGGTCCCGCGATGAACATCGCGCTGGCGATTCTCACACTCTTCTTTCTTCTTCCGCTCTGGCTGCGCCTGGGGCTCGGGCGCATCGACGACCCATTGTTCTCCAACGTGGCGGAGTTTTTCTACATCGGCGGGTTGCTCAACGTGGTGCTGGCGATTTTCAACCTGCTGCCGATCCCGCCGCTGGACGGCTCCAGCATCCTCGCCGGGCTGTGGATGAAGTGGTACATCTGGATTCAGAACCCGCAGTTCATGATGATCGGGTTCTTCATCCTGCTGGCGGTCTTCTTCAGCGGGATCGGCGGACTTTTTTTCGACGCTGCCGGCGCGATCGCACACGGAGTGTTCCGGGGTGGAACCGTCGTGTTCGGAGGCCCGGGGTCCTTTCGATTCGGCTGATTGGACGCCCCACCTGTCCTGCCTACACTTGCCGCTCGCACCTGCCCGCTGAAGCGGTCGTTCACGGGGCCGGCCGGGCCTGTTCGCAGGCCCTGACGCAGCCGCCCTCCCGCGACCGCCGCCCCCGGATGTGACGCGTGTCCATCCGCAACGAAGCCGGCACTGAAAGGAGACCGTCATGGTCGTCTTGCGTCTCAAGCGCATGGGCCGCCGCAACCGGCCGTTCTTCCGTCTCAACGCCATGGACCAGCGCTCTCCGCGCGACGGGCGCGTGATCGAGCAGTTGGGCTGGTACGACCCCATCGCGCCGCTGGAGAAGCAGCTTGTCCTCAACGTCGAACGAGTCGATCACTGGCTGAGCAAGGGCGCCCAGCCCAGCGCTACCGTGAAGAGCCTGCTCAAGCGCGTCGGCTGCGATCCCACGCCGGGGAAGAAACTCGAGAAGGCAAGCGCGTGATTCTCGCGCCCATCTGAAATCTCAAATCTCAAATCTCAGATTTCCCGCCCATGTCTCTCCGCATCGACATCCTCACGCTCTTCCCTTCGATGTTCGAGCCGGTGCTCGGCGCGAGCATCCTCGGCCGCGCGCGAGGGGCGGGGTTGGTCGAATATCACGTGCACGATGTGCGGCAGTACACCGAGGACAAGCACAGGCGCGTGGATGACAGGCCTTTCGGCGGCGGGCCGGGAATGGTGATGATGTGCCAGCCGCTGTTCGACTGTGTGCGCGCGGTGGAGGCGATGGATCCCAGGAAGGCGATGCGGATCCTGCTCACGCCGCAGGGCGAAAAGCTGTCGCAGCCGCTGGTCGAGGTGCTGTCGAGGCACGAGCGCCTGCTCCTCATCGCGGGACACTACGAAGGGATCGACGAGCGCGTCATCGAAGAGCTTGATCCCCTGCAGGTGAGCGTCGGTGATTTCGTGGTCTCAGGCGGAGAGATTCCCGCCATGATGGTGGTCGATGCCGTGACGCGCCTGCTGCCCGGCGCGCTCGGAGATGAGCAATCGGCTTCGGAGGATTCGTTTTCGCCGGTCGATCTTCCCGGCGATTCGGGGGGAGAGGTCGATTCCGCGCGGCTGCTCGATTGCGCCCACTACACCCGGCCGCGCGAATGGCGCGGGCGAGCCGTGCCGGAAATACTCCTCAGCGGCGACCATCAGTCGATCGCGCGATGGCGGCTGGATGAACGAATTGAGCGGACCCGATCGCGCAGACCAGACCTGTTTGCAATCGAGGGCACAGTATGAATCGCAACATATCCGGACCTTCGAGCCCTCAGGTCCGGCGTCTGATCAACGGTACTCTGACTTCTGTCCTCTGACCTCCGGATTCCCGACATGAACCAGCAGCAGATACTTCAATCCGTCAACGCGCCGCAGCTCAAGACCGACCTGCCGCAGTTTACCGTCGGGGACACGCTCAATGTGCACGTGCGCATCATCGAAGGCGATAAGGAGCGCATCCAGGCGTACGAGGGCGTGCTGATTTCGCAGAACGGCCGCGGCGTCAACCGCACGATCACGGTCCGGCGGATCGTGGCCAACGAGGGCGTCGAGCGCATCTTCCCGATCCATTCGCCGCGCCTCGCGAAGATCGAAGTGGTGCGCCGAGGCGATGCCCGGCGGAGCAAGTTGTACTACCTGCGCGAGCGCAGCGGCAAGAGCCGCCGCCTGCGCGACCAGCGCCGCGGCCTCGGGCACCTCGAGGACGAACAGGCCGGTACTGCAACGTCGAGCGCCGAACCACAGGCATAGCGACAAGTCCAAAGGTCCACGAGTCCACATGAGGAGTTCAACTCGCTCCCCCTGTGGACTTGTGGATTTTGGACTTGTGGACTTGTTGACTCGCCTACGCCGCATTGCGTTCGATCGCGGCCAGCGCGGTCATGACATCGGCGCAGATCGGAAACACGCGGTCGAGCTTCGTCAGCTTGAAGAGATACTGCACGGAGCGATCGGCGTTGACGACGGCGATCTTGCCCCCGTGCTGTTCCAGTGACCGGAACGACCGCACCAGCGCGCCCAAGCAGGCGGAGTCCATCAACTGCACGTTCTGGACGTCGAGCACGAGGTTGCGGGCGCCGGCCTCCTCGAGCTGGTCGAGCAGTTCGCACAGGCGGTCGGCCCCTTCGAGGCCGGTGAGTTCGGTGACAGTGAGCGTGACAACCGCAGTCTGGCCGAGATGCTCGACCTCGCCGATGGATCGGCGGCGCTCGGCGGCGTCGTCGGCGGCCATGGTGCCCGCGATGGCTTCGGCGACCGCGCTTCGGCCCAGGTCAGAATTCTTCCGCGAGAACGGGTTCCACATCTGGCGATTCTCCTTGGCGGGCCTGGCCTCTGGGCCGGGCCACGCGCATCACCCTGATCTATCGGAACACGCCGAAGTGAAGTTGAGGGCCGATATCCGATCGCTGACGCGACTTTGCCGTTTGGGGAGGGGAAGAAAAAGGGGTCTGACCCCCTTTTCTACATCCACGAGCGTTTGGGGCGGGCCTTGAGCCGGGTCGCGACCGCCACGCTCTGCACGGGCGCGACGAGAGGCACGTGATTCGTTGCGGGCACGGGCGCCTTCACCGGCTGCAGCCGCGTGCTGCGGGCGGCCTCGATCGATTGCTCCATGGCTCTGAGGATGGGCCTGATCTTGTTGGCTGCGTTGTTCTTCGGGCTCATGTGCGATCCCCCACGTGGCAGAACAGAGACTGGATTGCTATCGGTCGTTCCGGCCCGCTCCTTGTGTCCTACATCGCTGAACTCGCCGGAATTTTCGGATTTGTCCATCCCGAGCGGGTCGATTTGACTTGACAGGCGGCTGCGATCACGATTCCACGATGTCAGACGAGGGCGCCAAGGTCATGAATGAAGGGAAAGCGAGAGATTGGGCCCTTCGCGTGCTGGTGGAGCAGGAGGAGGGCTCCTACGTGGCCCAGTGCGTGGATTACGATCTGGTCGCATTCGGATCATCGCCGGCCCAAGCCATTGAAGAATTCAAGCGCGCGGTATTGCGACACATTCTCGTCGCATTCGAACTGGCGGTTCCCGCGTTCGACACCGTCCCAGCCCCGGACCCTGAGTATCGCGAGCGATGGGAACGAGGCGCCGCCCGACCCCAGGCGCACATTCAGACCATCGAAATCCCCAGCTTCACGATTCGATCACGGCGTCCCTCGAGCCCCTGTCTGCTCCCGTGCGAGATCAGAGCCATGGTCGCCTGACTTGGCGCGAGGGCGTGGCATGATTCTTTGGAAGGACTTTCTTCGAAAGCTCCAGGAAGATGGAGTTGTGCTCGGCGAGGTCGAGCACGAGCTTCTCGACGAAAGCGGCGAACGCGTGACCGCCAAGGTGCTGACACGCCGGCTGCACGGGAAGCTCCTCTGGATTGAAATCGGCTTTCAAACTCTCGACGATCGCGTTCCGCGACGGACACAGCGCCAGATCGCCAACCGCTTGCGGTTGCCTCCCGAGCGGTATGTGTTCGAAGAGTCCTGACGCCATTCCGACGCAAGCTTCCCGACGTTCTCGTCACGGAATGATTATGCTCTTCTCATGGCGCTGGTCGTTCTTGAGGGCGTGAGCAAAGTGTTCCCGGGCGGCGTGCACGCCGTGCGCGATCTCTCCCTCAAAGTTGGCGATGGCGAGTTCGTCGTGCTCGTCGGCCCTTCAGGCTGCGGGAAATCGACCACGCTGCGCATCGTCGCGGGACTGGAGGACCCCTCCTCCGGCACCATCACCATCGGCGAGCGCATCGTGAACCGCGTGCACCCGCGCGATCGCAACATCGCCATGGTCTTTCAGAACTATGCGCTCTACCCGCACATGACCGCCTACAACAACATGGCGTTCGGGCTGAAGATGCGCAAGACGCCGAAGAAGGAGATCGATCGCCGCGTGCGCGAAGCGGCGGGGCTGCTCGGCATCACGCCCCTGCTCAATCGCAAGCCGCATTCGCTCTCCGGGGGGCAGCGGCAGCGCGTGGCGGTGGGGCGCGCCATCGTGCGCGATCCCGCGTGCTTTCTCTTCGACGAGCCGCTCTCCAACCTTGATGTCAAGCTGCGCCTCCAGATGCGCGCGGAAATCAAGGCCCTGCACCTTCGGTTGAAGACGACCACGATCTACGTCACGCACGATCAGGAAGAGGCGATGACGCTGGGCGACCGCATCGCGGTGATGGCGGATGGCGAAATCCAGCAGCTCGCGCCGCCGCTCGAGGTGTATCAGAGGCCCGTGAACCGATTCGTGGCGGGGTTCGTCGGCCTGCCACCCATGAACTTCATCGACGGCCACGTGAGCGCGCGCGGGGGCGAACTGGTGTTCGCAGACCGGGGAGAGATCGCCATCACTCTGCCCGACGGCTATCGCCGCGCCGAGGAAGCGATCGCCGGTCGAGCGGTGGTTCTCGGCGTGCGTCCCGAAGCATTGCGCTTGGCGCATCCCAACTTTTCGGCGGAAGGGAGCGCCCTCATTCGCGGCACGGTGCGGGTGGTGGAGCCGCTGGGGGACCGGCAGGATGTCTACGCCACGACGAGCCGCGGCGACCCGATCATCGCGCGCCTCGATGCAACCGCGCAGGTGGCGCCGGGGCAGTCGATCGCCCTCGCCCTGCGCGATGCGGGTTCGATCCACCTCTTCCATCCAGGAGAGTTCGGAAGGCACGTGTAGAAACCCACGTTCGTCGAACGTGGGCTACTCATTGCGATTCGCTCATCTTCCTGGCGCTTTACACTTCATCCTGCATCGACTTCGCGCGCTCCGACACGGCGTCATAGATGCTGGCAAGGAGTCCCACGATGGGGAAGCGGCCGGGAAGCGCCGATGGCCCCAGCCGCCGCAGCAGCGCATGCGACACGTGGTGCGGACCCGCGGGTCGTTCCGCATCGCGCGGCTCGCCCACAGATGTCCAGAACGATTCGATCGATTCCTCGAGGGGCGCGGCTGCCAGGGCGAGGACATCAAGTCCGGGCTCGGGATGCGCGGGCACGGCCCCTCGGGCCTCGATCCCTCGCTCCTGCTGCAGCCGATCGACCAGCGCTGCCATCGACAGCCCGCGCACGAGGGTGAGAAAGGCCGGTTCGTTGATGGATTTCTGAGCAGCGAGAATGATTGCCGCGGCGATGTGCTTGCAGCGCGACTTGGAGGCGCATTCGCAGCGGGCCTGAACAGTCTCGTCGCGGGTGGGAAGAAGGTGCAGGCCGCCGCGCTCCAAAGCAGCGCACAGCCGCTGCGAAGCATCGCCCACCAGGACATCCGCGAAGAGCGAAGGCTCGCGCCCGATCACTTCGATGGCGCGCTGCCAGTCACTTTCATCCCATGTGGGGAATTCGATCGTCACCTGATAGGGCGAACGTCGGGCGCCTTGCACCGAGGCGACGATGCGGCCGGGACCGGCGTCGAGCGACAGCGCCTGACCCGCGATCGCGTATGCCAGGCCGAGATTGAAGGTGTCATCGCCTCCCGACCTCTCCGCGAGCATGATCCAGCGGCTGGCGCGATAGTCGCGGCGAAGCTCCTCCATCTCGCGCTCCAGGCGCAGCCCGCCCCGGACCTTGCGCGGCGGCGCAGGGGCCGGCAGCGGCCGCGTGGAAGGCGTCGCTGCGGGTCGGGGATCGCCGGGTCGATTCACGTGATGGTTCACGGTTCGCTCTCCATGGCGCTCTCGCGCAGAACAAGCAGATCGCGCAGTTGCGTGGTGGAAAGCTCGGTCAGCCACGCGTCGCCGGCGCCCACGATCGTCTCCGCCAGCTCGGTCTTCTCCTCGATCATCTGATCGATGCGATCCTCGAGCGTGCCGGTGCAGATGATGCGGTGGACCTGCACCGTCTTGGTCTGGCCGATGCGGAAGGCGCGGTCGGTGGCCTGGTTCTCCACCGCGGGGTTCCACCAGCGATCAAAGTGGAAGACGTGGTTCGCGGCGGTGAGATTGAGCCCGACTCCTCCCGCGCGCAGCGAGAGAATGAACACCGGCGCCCGGCCCGAGGGCGACTGGAACTGATCGATCATCTCCTGGCGCTTGGCGCGGGGCGAGCCGCCATGGAGGAAGAGCACAGGCGCGTGCAGCTCGTGCGGGATGATGCGCGCCAGCAACTGGCCCATGCGGCGATACTGCGTGAAGATCAGCGCGCGATCGCCCGAGGCAAGCACTTCTTCCAGAAGCTCCAGCAGGACCTTCACCTTTCCCGAGCGCTGCGCGAGGGGAATTGGCGAACCGTTCTCAATTGGGGACGCCCGGCTTCCAGCCGGGCCGTCGGAGAGCGCGCCGCCCGATCGCGGGGCTGGAAGCCCCGCGTCCCCCAGGTCATTTTCATTTCCAAGCGATGCGGGATGATTGCAGATCTGCTTGAGCCGCACGATGCCGGCCAGCACCAGGCCGCGCCTGCGGATTCCCTCCGCGGCATCGACCTCGCGCAGCATGTCGCTCACGACCTCGCGATACATCCGCGCCTGCTCATCGGTGAGCGGAGCATGCTCGCTGCTTTCGACCAGGTCGGGAAGATCGGGCACGACATCGGGATCGGTCTTGAGACGGCGGAGGACGAAGGGCCGGATCAGCGAGCGCAGCGCCTCGCCGCGCGAATGGTCGCGGCGGCGCTCGATGGGAATGGCGAACTCGCGGCGGAACTCCGCGGCGGCGCCCAGATATCCCGGGTTGCAGAAATCCATGATCGACCACAACTCGCTCAGCCGATTCTCAACGGGCGTGCCCGTGAGCGCGACGCGGCGATCGGCCCGCAGCGATCGGATCGCCTGGGCCTGCTTCGTCGGCGCGTTCTTGACGAACTGCGCTTCGTCGAGCACGACGCGACGCCAGTGCACGCGGCGGAGCGTATCGACATCGCGATTCCCCAGACCGTAGGTGGTGATGACGACGTCGGCCTCGAGAGCGGCTCGTTCGAAGGCCTCGCCCGCGAGCCGCTCCGCCCCGTGATGGACATGCACGCGCAGCTCCGGCGCGAAGCGCTGCACCTCGCGCATCCAGTTGCTGACGACGGACATCGGCGCGATGATGAGGGTCGGACGAAGAGCGCGACCGCTCCCCCTCCCTTCCAGGGAGGGGGCAAGGGGGTGGGTCGCGTCCTGAGCTTGTTCAAGCGCACCCACCACCCGTCCCCCTCCCTCAGAGGGAGGGGGAAGTTCCGTGCCTTCCCTCTCATGTTGCAACAGCGCGATCAACTGCACCGTCTTTCCCAGTCCCATGTCGTCGGCGAGGCAGGCGCCGAGGCCGAAGCGGTCGAGGAACGCCAGCCATGAGAGCCCCGTGCGCTGATACGGGCGCAGCTCGCCATGAAGAGCGCCCGGCTGCGGGACCATGCTGAACCCGGCCCGCCCGCCGCCTTCGAGAAGCTCGCGCAGCCAGCCCGAGGATTCGACCCCGACCACGGGGAGCCCGAGTTGCGGCCCGCGCACGCCGTAGGCGGTCTGCATCGCCTCGATGATGGTCATGTCGCCTGCGGGCTCGCGCTCCAGAAGGTCGCGGGCGGCGGCAAGATCCTCCTCGCGCACTTCGATCCACTGCCCGCCCAGATGAACGAGGGGCGCGCTGCGCGAGGCCAGCCGCTTGAACTCGTCGAGCGAAAGAGCCCGCTCGCCGATCGCCGCCTGCCACTGGTATCCCACGAGGGCCGCCAACCCAAGGCGGGATTCCGTAGCCGCGGGCGCGCCCGAGGCGCTGCTCGCGCTGCCGGCTGCGCTGTCGCGCGGGGTCAGCAGCAGGCGCAGGCCCAAGCGCCCCGCCGGTCTGCCCCACCATGCGGGCGCGATGACGCGGATGCCGGACTCTTCGATGATCGGCGCCACATCGCGCAGGAAGCTGTACGCCTGGTCGGTGGAGAGCCCGACCGTCCGCAGCGAGCTGCCGTGCAGGGCGTCGCGCAAGGGTTCGTAGAGCGCGGCCGCCCGCGCCGTCTCGCGCAGAATGAACTCCTCGATCTCCTCGGCCCGGCCGTCGGGACCGACCGCGCCGGTTTCGCCGCGCCACAGGTCCGCCGCGCGAACCAGGCCGTCTTGGCGCGCCAAATTGATCGACAGCAGCCAGCGGGCCTCGGCATCGCTCTCAGCAACGGCGGGCTCCTCGAGGCGAAGGGCAAGCGAATACTGGCGCGGATGCTGCGGCGAGGCCAGCGCGCTCATCCACTCGCGCACGGCGGCGAATAGCTCCGCGGCAGCGCCGTTGGTCGCCAGTGCAGCGCTGCGCCCCAGCAGGCCGCGCAGCCACGCGACGTTCAAATCTCTCTCGTCATCGCGCTCGGCGATCGCCTCGTCGAAGGACTGCTCAATGAGACACGCGCGCACCGTCGCGTCGGTGATGGAGAGCAATGCTTCTTCGAGAATGGACCAGGGAGCGTGCCGGGCCGCATCCACCGCGGCGCGGGCCGCGGGCGGCATGGTTTCGAGGAGGTGCTCGATCCGCCGCCTCGTCTCGCCGTCGTCGAGCCACGGCGCCCAGCGCGCTTCCAGCCGGCTGCCGCCCAATCGATACAGCGTGGGAAGGAATCGCTGTTCCGCGAGCAGGTCGGCGGCAAGTTCCGCCACGCCGCTCAGCCAGCGCAGGCCCGGGCCCGCGCCCGACCCGGCAGCCCCGTTCGCAGCGCCCGCCCGCAACAGCATTCGCAGCGCCCGTTCGGCGGGGAGGGAGATGACCGGGATCGAGAAGGATGCCAGCGCGAGCTCCGCCGGATCGATCGTTGTTTCCACGATGCCCGCGAGGTCATCGCTCGCAGCGGGCGTGCCCTTCAGCGCGGGAAGGCGCAGATCGATCGCGCCCGCAACGCTCCCGGAGGCAACGTCTTCCGTTCCTGAAAGTTCGTGCAGCGCATGATGGAGTTCATCGTGCGAGGATGCGAAGGGATGTTCGAAGACATCCCGATCCCCACCCTCCTCCCTTCGGTCGTCAGGGAGGGCCTCCGCTGATGGGTGTGGACTTGTGGACCTGTGGATTTGTGGACTTGTTCCATCGCTCATCGCGCGAAAGCGCGCGGGCGATTCTCCCCACAGGTGAAGGCGCCCATCCGACCAGTTGGCGTGCAGCACAAGGTTCAGGTCGCACCCTCCGTGGCTCGCGCAAAGAAGCTCGCCGGCCAATGATCGCGCTGGGACTCGAACCCAGGACCTAGCGCTTAAAAGGCGCTTGCTCTACCGACTGAGCTACGCGATCGGTCATTCGCGAATGAGAAGTGTAGGCGCAAGCCGGAGGGAAAAGTCCACAGGTCCACAGGTCGGTAGTGACACAGTTTGAAACGGGTGCCACTGACAGCGGAGGTCGGCTCTGCGACCGGAGTCGTCAGTGCGAGTGCAACCGCGATCGTCGAACGACTGCCGATGTTCGCACGGCCGACTCCCTCCGGTCGCTGGCCGTGGCACCCCTGGGATTTCAAACTGCGTCACTACCCACAAGTCCACAAGTCCACAGGTCTGATTCCTTGGGGGCCTCTGATTTGGACTTGTGGATTTTTGGACGTGTGGACTTGTGAGAAAGAACCGCGGGGCGCTCCCACCGGGCGCCCCGCGTTCATCCACCAGTTTCGATTTGGTGATCTGGTGATTCAGAGCGCCTCACAAAATGAAGGCGAGGGTGGCACGGTCGACGCGCTTCGCGTCGCCCGTGCAAACGTGCAAGGGAGTTCCGAACGGGCGAGCCGCGGCGGCTCGACCGTGCCACCCATCCCATACTGTGAGGCGCTCTTAGTGATCTGGTGTGGACTTGTGGAGTTTTGGACTTGTTGACCTCACGCCGATTCCGCCCGCGGGTGCGCTGCGTCGTACGCATCGCGCATTCTCCGCGTGGACAGATGCGTATACACCTGCGTCGTCGAGAGCGACTGGTGGCCCAGCAGCTCCTGCACGCTGCGGAGGTCGGCCCCGTTGTCGAGCAGGTGCGTCGCGAAGGAGTGGCGCAGCGTGTGCGGACTCACATGCGCATCGATCCCCGCATCCTTGAGATACTTCGTGACTTTCCTTCGCACCGAGCGCGTGGACAGCCGGCCGCCGTGCTTTTTGATGAAGAGGGCCGCATCGCTGCTCGCCGACAACCCCGCCTGCTGAAGGTCGGCATCGAGGATGTGCAGGTAGTTGTTGAGGGCCAGCAGCGCGTGCGAGCCGATCGGCACGATGCGCTCGCGCTTGCCCTTGCCGCGGATGATGATGGCCTCGCCCATGCCGTCGAGGTCGCAGCGGTTGATGCCCACCAACTCGCTGACGCGGATGCCGGTCGAATAGAGCGTTTCGAGGATGGCGCGATCGCGGGCGCCCAGCAGCGTCTTGTCATCGGGTGCGGCGAGCAGCCGCTCGATCTGCTGCACGTCGATGGCCTTGGGCAGGCGCTTGGGCTGCTTGGGCGTGCGGATCAGGAGCATGGGGTTGGTTTCCAGCAGTCCGCGCTTCACCAGCCACTTGTAGAAGGAGCGCAGGGTCGCGATCTTGCGGGCCATGGTCGCGGGCGAATAGTTCTGCTCGGACAGGTGCGCGAGGAAGCGGCGGATCTGCTCGATGTCCGCGTGCAGCATGAGGTGCACCGTCGTCAGCGGGTGAACGGTGCCGATGACATCGGGATGCCCGTTGCCCCCGCCGTGGTGCCCGCTGTGGGTGGCGGCCCGGCCGTTGGACAAGGCCTTGCTCAGGGCCGAGCGCTCCTGCTCGAAGGAGATCTCGAAGTGGTTCTCGCGGGCCAGGAAATCCGCGAACTGTCGCAGGTCCACTGAATAGCAGCGGGCCGTGTACTGGCTGAAGTGGCGCTCATCCAGCAGGTAGGACGTGAACAGTTCGATGACGGGCAGGTGCGGCTGTGAATGGTTCATGGGAGATCCGTTCCTCGAAGTCGGCGCAGGTGTGATCGATCGCGAAGCGTCAGCAGCCTTGCTGACGAAGGTGATGGGAAGGTCCACGCGATTGAACGAATGTGACGCGGGTGCCACTGACAGCGGAGGTCGGCTCTGCGACCGGAGTCGCCAGTGTCGAGCGGCGACACGTGATCGATCGCACGGCCGACTCGTCGCCGCGGCGACTCGCTGGCCGTGGCACCCGATGCGCGCCCCGTTAGCCCCGGCCTCTGGCCGGGGGTGCGCCCACGGCGCATGGACGTTCCGATTGTGAAGGCATCCTGCCGGAAGCGCCGGGCTCCGCCCGAGCGTGGATCGTCAAAAGGATTGACGATTGACAATTGGCGATTGACGATTTGGGGTCGTTTCGGTGTTTCGGCGTTTCCCCATTTCGGCGTTTGCTCTCCCCTTATCGGACAAGACCGACCGGGGGCTTGAACCACATTCGGGACCTATCGGACATCGGCCTACTTCGTCCGAATATTGAGTTGCGGAGGTGGAGAAAGTGCCCAGGTCCGCGTTCTCGCCAGAAAAAACGCGAAGTTCCGGTGAAATCCGGCCTTGTACGATGGTCGGGTTTGGGTTATCCTCTTGCCGTGGCGGAACCCGGCGTCACGTGTCGAGCCACATTTCGAACGACTCTGTGGGGGGAACCGACGCCCCATGTCCCGGGGTGGTGATCGCGTCTCCAAAGGAAAGGCGGAAGACATGAAGAGTACCGTGTTTTTGAGCTCGCTGGGCATCGCCACCGCGTCAGTTGTCATCGGGCAGATGGCGGCGGGCGGAGGTGGAGGTGGAGGTGACGGCACGAATATCTACGACATTCAATCCTGCCGCGTTGGTAATAGCGGCAGTGGCGGCTTCTCCCAGGTCGGGTCCATCGGCACATTCCCCAATGGAACGGTCGCATTGGGAATGGAAACCTTCGGCGCGAACCAGGGGAACGTCAAGATCCCGTGGTTTGCATCGCCGCAGGTGGATCATCCGATCATCGCACAGAATCTCTATCGCATCAATGTTGACGGCCGGCTTGAGCAGATCGGCCTGGCGTGGCTGAAGCATGCGTGGTTTGCCCTCCAGCAGGGTGGCTGCGCCACGTGCATCCCGCACGGCAACGGCCAGATGCTCGGCATCGGCTGCGCTGATACCTACTCAGTCGGCAACAACACGGCCCAGGGCGATCTCGGGCCCCGCTGGGAGATCAAGCCCAACGAGAACCGGTGGATGGACGGATTCTCCTGGAATGGCAGCCACTTCTCACAGGGCCTCGGGCACGGCAACAACGTGATGCACCGCCTGCGCGTGCGCATGGACGATCTCGACGACCAGCCCTCTGGTGCGCAGTACTGGTACGAGTCCGTCTACTACATGTTGCGCGACTATGGCGATGCCAACGAGAACGATCTCGTCGAGTTCCCGGAGAACATGTTCAACAACGCCGCTCACCGACGCACCAATGTCACGTATAACGGCGGAACGAGCTTCAGCTTCGTCAACGCGACAAGTTCCACCCCAGGCCCCATCGTGCAGGCATGGGGCGATGTGCGCGAACTCGCCTCTCCCAAGGACGACGGCCTGGTCTATGTCTCATCCCGCGCTGTCGATGTCGGCGGCGGGAACTTCCGCTACGAATACGTGGTCATGAACCTTTCCCTCGACACCGAGGTCGAATCCATCACGATTCCCATCAACGGCGCCACCGTGACCGACATCGGCTTCCATGCCCCTGTGGACGGCTACTGGACCGATGCCACCACCTTTGTGAACGAATCGCCGTTTGATCTGCAGCCGTGGGATTCACTCGTGGATGGCGATTCAGTCACGTTCAGCGCCCAGGCGCCCGAGGGAACGCTTCTGACCAACACCATCCGCTTCGCGACCGCCTACACATTCTGGTTCACCGCCGACAGCTCCCCCGCAGAGGGCGCGAACCAGATGACGCTCATTCCGCACCTGCCCGGCACGGTCAACGAGCTGACCGCGGGCGTCACCGTTCCGGGAGCCTCCTTCGTGGATGCTCCCCTCACCGATGTCGCAGTGTCATGGGGCACGCACATCGGTGGCAACCTCAACAGTCTCCTCATCTCCGACAACGTTCGCTATTCGGTGAACTCGGCAATCGGATTCACCGCGCAGGAGCCCAACATCACCCAGACCACCGTCGGCGCGACTTCGCCGACACTGACGGGAACGTCCCTCCGGGCCACCGTCGAATCCCGCATCAACCAGGCGGGCGGCACGCGCAAGATTCGATTCAAGAACTTTGACACCAACGGGATCGTGCAGATCGACACATATCCCATCGGCACCACGGAAATCACCGAGGTCAGCACGGTGGGCGGCGGCGTCAATCAGTTCATCCGCGACAACGATATGCGTGTTGAACTCTACCTGCGCACCACCGTGGTCGCCACGCTCAGCGTCTCCGGCTTCATCGACCGGTACGACCTTGTGGCGATCGGTGTCGCCGAATAGGCCTCTTTCAAGAATCCTCAGCAACCAAGGGACGGACCGCTCGTCCCTTTTTCATTGATCCCGGGACCGGCAAGCAAATCTCGCGGGAAATCCAGGCATTTCATTCACCGGCGGCCGCGCTTGAGGCCGCACTTTTCGACAAGTTCTCGCGTAGAGTCATCACTCCCCATGCATCAGACCATGGATCGAAAACTCGGCGGAACGTTCGGGACAATCCTCGTCCGCGCGCTTGTCCCGTTCTGGGTGCTCCTCGGGGCGGCGATGAAGTGGTGGTCCGCCACGCCCGAGCGCCTGCCGGACTGGATCGTTCACGTGGTCAACCAGCGCGTCGACATCCAGTCTCAATACGATGTGCTGGTGGGCCTGCTCAAGTCGGTGCTCGCCGTCGAGCTGCTGGCGGTCGTCGCCATGCTCTTCTTCGGGCGGCTGGCGCGGCCGGTGGCGCTGATCATCCTGGGCGTGTTCGCCTGCGTGGCGCTGATGGAAGTCGGCCATCAGACCCGGCTGAGCGAGGAGCCATTTCTCGTCGCCGCCTTTCAGGGCGATTGCGGGTGCTTCGGCACGGCGCTTCCGTTTTCCATTCCCCCCGCAGTGATGGCACTTCTGGACGCGGTCCTCTTCGGCCTGGTGTACGCGTTCCGACCGCGAACCAGACCCCTCCGCGCGACGCCCAAGGCCGGCGCAATCGGCGGCCTGCTCGCAGGCGCGCTCGCGCTCGCCCTCGCGTTCAACCCGCAGATGAAGGACATCCACTCCACCGAGGCCCAGTTCGCCCGGTACCAGCCGCACCACTGGGTGGGATGGAAGTTCGAGGAGACGGGGCTGTACGAGTGGTTGAGCGGCAGCGTCGATCCCGCGACCTTCGGCGGCGGGTGGCAGACATGGATCCTCTACCGCGAAACCTGTCCCACCTGCCACCGGATCTTTCTCGAGAACTTCAGCGAGCCCGAGCTCGATCACGTCGTGGTCGCCGTGCACGTCGTTCCCGCGCCCGATGAGCAGCTCGCCGAGGAGCCGCAGCCCGTCACCTGCCCCGCGTGCCAGTTCGTGGATCTCGAGCCGGGCCTCGGCAGGAAATACAGCATCCCCACGCCCATCATCATCGAGATCGACGAGCGCGGCATCGTGACCAAAGTGGAGAATCCGCTGCTGCGCGGCCAACCCCAGCAGGATGAAAGCGGAGCGTACCGCCACGGCACCGACGAGATTCGCGAAAGCTGGCGCCGCGAAGTGCAGGACGAGTGACGATGCTCCTCAGATACGTGACATGATGACTCGACAGACGCCGGACCTGACGACCGAAGGGAGGAAGGTCCGGGTCGAGCGTGCTTTGACCTCCGACTCCCCCCGGTTGTCCAACCCGGACCTTCGAGCCCTGAAGTCCGGCGACTCGGGGTGGTTTCCCCGTCCCACGGCCGTTGCACGTTCATTACAATGCTCCGCTCTCAAGAGAACGGCATGCCCACGCTCGGAATCCCCAACCAGAGCAACGACGGCGAGACGCGGGTGAACCTCGCGCCCGATGCGGTCCGCCGATTGAGCGCGATGGGTGTGAGTGCGATTCTCGAGGCCGGCGCCGGTGAGTTGGCCGGGTTCCCTGATCGCGCGTTCAGCGAGGCGGGCGCGACCATTGCGGCTGACGCGAAGCAGGCGTGGTCGAGCGACATCGTCGCCACGATCCGCCCTCCCTCCGCGCGCGAAGTCGGCGCCATGAAGGAAGGCGCTGTTCTGATCTCGATGCTGCGCCCGCTTGTGAATCACGATCTGGTGCGCGCCTGCGCCGGCCGTTCCATCACCGCGCTGTCGTACGATCTTGTCCCGCGCATCACCCGGGCCCAGGCCGTCGATGTCCTCTCCGCCATGGCGAGCATCGCGGGCTACAAGGCGGCGATCCTCGCGGCCGCGCACGCCTCGCGCATGTTCCCCATGCTGATGACGGCGGCGGGGACCGCGACTCCCGTGCGAGTGTTCATCATCGGCGCGGGCGTGGCGGGATTGCAGGCGATCGCCACCTGCAAACGGCTCGGCGCCATCGTCGAGGCGTTCGACCTTCGCCCCGCGGTGAAGGAGGAAGTGCAGTCGCTCGGCGCCCGCTTCGTGCAGTTCGACGTCGAAGCCCGCGAAGCCGCCGGCGGCTACGCCGCGGAGCAATCGGACGCGGCCCAGGCCCGCCAGCGCCAGCAGATGAAGAAAGTCATCGCCGAGAGCGATGTCGTCATCACCACCGCCATGGTCCCCGGCAAGCCGGCTCCGCGTCTCATCGACGATGACATGGTGCGCGCCATGCGGGCAGGCTCGGTCATCGTCGATCTCGCAGCGGAAGCCGGCGGCAACTGCGCCCTGACCAAGCCGGGAGAGACCATCATCGAGCACGGAGTTTCGATCATCGGCGAAACCAACCTCGCCGCGACCGTCCCCTATCACGCCTCGCAGATGCTCAGCCGAATCCTCACAACGCTCGTCTCCTGGATCGTGAAGGATAAATCCCTTGCAATCAACTTCGATGACAAGGTGATTGATGCCATGACGGTGGTGCACGATGGCGAGGTGCGCGAACCGCGGGTGCGCGAGGCGATGGGACTGCCGCCCCTGCGAGCGCCTGCGGAATCGGCGGGTCAGAGGGAGGCCGCTGCGACATGATGTGCAGTCATGCAACATCTTTCGCGCTTTCATCGATCGCGATCGTGGGAGGCGACTTCCACACCACGATGCTGATCGCGACCGTGTTCGTGTTCGTGCTGGCGATCTTCCTCGGCTTCGAACTGATCACAAAGGTGCCCGCCACGCTCCACACGCCCCTGATGTCCGGCAGCAACGCCATCTCGGGAATCACCATCGTGGGCGCGCTGCTCGCGTTCGAGGCCGAGCCCGCCGGCTGGTTCGCGCCCGCACTCGGGTTCGTCGCGATCATCTTCGCCATGATCAACGTCGTGGGCGGATTCCTCGTGACCGACCGCATGCTGCGGATGTTCAGGAGGAGAAACTGAAACCGCAGATGAACGCAAATGCACGCGGATGATGGAGGAGAGAAGCGTTCGCATACTTCGTTACACACTCACACGCACCCAAGCACTCAACACACTCTTACTTGCACACTGATCTCTGACTCATCTGCGTTCATCGGCGTGCATCTGCGGTTTCAAATCTGATGTTCATCTGTGGCTCAATTCTTCTCGCACTCAAGCCCGCGTGGGTCGATCACGCGCAGGATGTCGCGTACCTGGTCGCGGCGGTCCTGTTCGCGGTCGGATTGAAGATGCTCGCCTCGCCACGCACAGCGCGGCGGGGCAACGGCATCGCCGCCGTGGGCATGCTCATCGCCATCGTCGCAACCCTGTACGTGAACGAGCTGCTGAGCCTGGTGTGGATCGTGATCGCCGCCGCGATCGGATCCACAGCCGGAGCCATCGCCGCCGTGCGCATCCAGATGACCGCCATGCCCCAGTTCGTCGCGCTGTTCAACGGCTTCGGCGGGCTGGCATCCCTTCTGGTCGCGACGAGCGAATATGTGCGCCGCGCGGGCGCGCAGCGCGAATGGGAGACGGTGCAGGAGGCGATCGAACAATCGCGCTCCCTGGGGATTGTCATTGATGGAATCGCTCCGGATGCGATCACCGCCGATCAGGGCCTCAACATCGGCCTGTCGATTCTCATCGGCGGCGTCACCTTCGCCGGCAGCATGATCGCCTTCGCGAAACTGCAGGGCCTGATCGCGGGCCGGCCTCGGATCTTCAAGGGTCAGTTCGCCGCCAACATCATCATGCTCGCGCTTGCGGTCATCGGATCGGTCTGGCTCGCATTCGAGCCCGGCGCGTGGATGTGGGTTCTCTTCATCACGTTCCTCGGCGCCGCGCTCGGCGTCACGCTCACCATCGCGGTCGGCGGGGCCGACATGCCCGTCATGGTCGCGCTCCTCAACAGTTACTCGGGTCTGGCGGCCTGCGCCACCGGCTTCGTGCTCTCCCCACCCAACAAGGCGCTGATCGTGAGTGGCTCCCTCGTCGGCGCCAGCGGCATCATTCTCACCATGATCATGTGCCGGGCGATGAACCGCTCGCTCGCCAACGTCCTCTTCGGCGGGGTCGGCACCGATGAATCCACGGGCGCTGCGGGAACCGTGATGGAAGATCGCGCCGTGCGCACCACCGATGCCGAGGACCTTGCCATCATGCTCGACGGCGCGCAGAAGGTGATCGTCGTGCCCGGCTACGGCATGGCTGTCTCGCAGGCCCAGCACGCGGTGCGCGATCTCTTCAACAAGCTCGAAGCCCGCGGCTGCAAGGTTTATTTCGCCATCCATCCTGTCGCAGGTCGCATGCCCGGCCACATGAACGTCCTCCTCGCCGAAGTGGACATCCCGTACGATCGCATGCTCGACCTCGAACAGTCCAACGCGGAAGTGCAGAACGCCGACCTCGCGCTCGTCATCGGCGCGAACGATGTCGTGAATCCGGCAGCGCGTCACGACACATCCAGCCCGATCTACGGCATGCCCATCATCGATGTGGACAGGGCGACCGTGGTCGTTGTGTGCAAGCGCTCCCTCGGCGCCGGCTATGCGGGCGTCGAAAACGAGCTCTTCTTCATGCCCAACACGCTCATGATGTTCGGCGACGCGAAGAAGACCATGTCCGCGCTGGTCACCGCGCTGGGATAAACGCACTCTCTGACAGGACGCGAAGCCCCCGCGCCCACGCGGGGCCACCTGCGCTACACTACCCAAATCATGGCGCGCGCCCCGACAACTCCAGATCGTTGCAACATCCTCCTCGTCGGCGGGGGCGGGCGCGAGCATGCCCTCGCGTGGAAACTGAAACAGTCCAGGCGCCTGGGAAAACTCTGGCTCGCGCAGTCGAATGACAACGCCGCCCTCGCGCAGCTCGGCGAACCCATGCCATTCCCGCTCGACATCCGCGCGCCCTTTCACGTGCAGCGCTGGTGCGACAAGAACGACATCCACCTGATCGTCGTCGGACCTGAGCAGCCCCTCGCCGATGGAATCGCCGATGTCTTCGCGACGGAGTCGCGCCTCGTCTTTGGTCCCACGAAAGCGGGCGCGATGATCGAATCGGACAAGGCGTGGGCGAAGGAATTGATGCGCTCCGCCGCCATTCCCACCGGCGAATCGCGCGCGTTTCGCAATGCCGATGCCGCCTACGAGTACATCGACTCCCGCGAGGAGCCCGTCGTCGTCAAGGCCTCCGGCCTCGCCGCGGGCAAGGGCGTGGTCGTCTGCGACACCCGCGCCCAGGCCGAAGATGCCATCGAACGAATCATGCGGCAGCGCGAGTTCGGCGAGGCGGGTTCGACAATCGTCATCGAAGAGAAGCTCTCGGGACAGGAAGTCAGCGTGCTCGCGCTGACTGATGGCCGGGCGATATGGGTGCTCGACCCCTGCCAGGATCACAAGCAGGTTGGCGAGGGCGATACCGGCCTCAACACCGGCGGCATGGGCGCCTATTGCCCGACTCCTCTGCTCGATGAAGAAATGCTCGGCACCATCGAGCGCGACATCCTCGTGCCCGCGATCGACGCGCTCCGCCGCGAAGGCATCGTCTATCGAGGAGTCCTGTACGCCGGCCTCATGCTCACGCACGCCGGACCGAAGGTGCTCGAATTCAACTGCCGCTTCGGCGACCCCGAGTGCGAAGCCCTCATGGCCCGCCTTCGAAGCGACCTCGTCGAAGTTCTCTGGGCAACCAGTTCCTGCACATTGCGTGAAGTCGAGCTCGAGTTCGATGAACGCGCGAGCTGCACCGTCGTCATGTGCTCCGCGGGATATCCCGGGCCCTACGAGAAGGGTCAACTCATCACCGACATCGACGACGCCAACGCGATGGATGATGTCGTCGTGTTTCATGCCGGCACCAAACGCGATGCATCGGGAAATATCGTCACCAACGGCGGGCGCGTGCTGGCAATCACCGCTCTGGGCGACGACCTCCGCGCCGCCCGCGATCGCGCCAACGAAGCATGTGCGAAGATCCACTTCGAAGGCGCGCACTATCGAAGAGACATCGGAGATCGTGTGCTCAAACGCGAACCTGTCCTGCGATGATGCGAAGCCGCCGCGCCCACGCGGCGCCGGGCGCGAGTTGACGTTCGACCCGGCGCGGGCGCCGGGCATGACACGTCATGACGCATCATGACGAGAAATCGATCGTTTTCACGCGCTCCGCGACAAGTATCTTCGCGCTCGTTTTTCCTTTCACTTCCTCGACAGTCACACCCGGCGCCAGCTCCGTGAGCTCGAACAATCGCTCACCGCCGGCACCGGGGGCGCGGTTCATCACCAGCACGCACAAATCCGTGATGACCATGTCGATGCACGCGACACCCGTCAAGGGCAGCGTGCACTTTGGAATGATTTTCGCGTCGCCCTTCTTGTTGGTGTGCTCCATGGTGACGATGATGCGCTTGACGCCCGCGACCAGATCCATCGCGCCGCCCATCCCCTTGACGAGCTTGCCGGGAATCATCCAGTTGGCGATGTCGCCTTCCTGCGACACCTCCATCGCGCCCAGGATCGCAAGATCGATGTGACCGCCGCGGATCATGCCGAACGAGGCCGCCGAGTCGAAGAACGAATGCCCCGGCACGCCCGTCACCGTCTGCTTGCCCGCGTTGATCAGGTCGGGATCGACTTCATCCGCGCGCGGGAACGGGCCCATCCCGAGCAGGCCGTTTTCGGATTGCAGCCACACGGTCATGTCGCTTGGAATGTGATTCGCCACCAGCGTCGGCATGCCGATGCCGAGGTTGACGTACATGCCATCGCGCAGCTCGCGCGCGGCCCGTCGTGTGATTTCTTCGCGCGTCAGCGCCATGATGCGAGAATATAACGCAGATGGGCACGATCGGGGTGGCACGGAGCTCCAGCTCCGTGCGATTGACGATTGCAGATTGACAATCGACGATTGGGTGGCACGGACTTTCAGTCCGCGCGCTTCCTTGGAGTGGCCCAGGCGTCCCGCTGCTCTGTGGAAACCATGGGGTGCCACGCCCAGCGGAGGTCGCCGCTGCGGCGACCGGAGTCGGGCGTGCGCCTGCGCACTGGCCGCCGGTGTTGCATTCGCACAGCCGACTCCGCTGCGCTGCGCTGGCCGTGGCACCCTCCTTCAGATCTTTTCTACAAAGCAGCGTCCCGCCTCTTCTCGGTGGCACAGGCGTCTCGCTGCTCTGTAGAAACCTCCGGGTGCCATGGGCAAACTCCGGTTTGCCCGTGGCTCGGCGCTCGAAGAACATGCGG